>Ga0206131_10006494_pt1 | contig 11947 bp, 16 predicted proteins | sample Helgoland_Spring_FD_148636 | JGI IMG/M metagenome (GOLD analysis project Ga0206131, IMG submission 148636) | Pelagic subsurface seawater microbial communities from Kabeltonne, Helgoland, North Sea - Helgoland_Spring_Bloom_20160517_1 | ecosystem: Environmental > Aquatic > Marine > Epipelagic ... | reverse complement strand
AGTATATAAATTTGATTACATGCCCCAAGTTTAGCTACCCACCTAAGACCAAGACCGAGGCTATGATTGATTGGATGGTAATCAGCCTAGCAATTGAAAACGCGTCGGTAAGTAATTTTAAAAAAATAAAACAAAAGGAGGACTTATGAGCGGAGGCGAAGGTATCTGCTGTTGGTGTGATAACAAAGGCTATACCGATGGTACAGGTGACAATCATCCTTGCTGTTGGTGTGGCTCCACTTCAAATCATGTTCAATCTATAGAAGAGTATCAAAACTCAAAAGAGGAAGATGAAGATGACTGACCGCAGTAACTACATGTTTTTCTCAGGCCACCCTCTCCAAATGTTTGAGGAAGGTGAGCGACGCTTTAATATAACCAATAACGGAGGGAATATGCCCCAATTCCAACCCCTATATAAACCAGACACCAAAGGCAACGCCTGTATCTGGTCTATCGCAGTCAACGATGATTCCTACACCATTTCCCACGGGAAAGTAGGTGGAAAAATCCAAGACAAAACCACCATCTGCGCACCTAAAAATGTAGGTCGCAGTAACGAAAGCACAGGTGCACAACAAGCACTCAAAGAAGCCGAAGCTAAATGGATCGAGCGTAAAGATCGCAAAGGCTATGGCCTAACTGTCGAAGAAGCGACGGACTGCAACAAACCCATGTTAGCCATGGATTATCACAAAGCAGGCCACCGTATTTCTTTCCCTTGCCTCGTTCAACCCAAATTGGACGGTGTGCGCGCCTTCATAAAAAAAGTAAGTGATGATGAAGTCACTATTACCTCCCGAACGGGTAAAGAGTTCCCTGCTGATTTAAGTCACATTGAGCAATGGGCCGTTAACAATATGGAGGTTGGCTTAGTCTTAGATGGTGAGCTATACATCCACGGCAAAGAGCTCGAGGACATTGTATCCGCTGTCAAAAAGACCAAACCCTCTACAGCTGATGTTGAATTTTGGATCTTCGACTTCTTAGGGAGTTTAGCCAATAATATTGCCCGACAGCGTTGGCTACATGACAACTTCCAAACACTAGACATGACAATGTTTAACGAGCCAATACGCATCGTTGAGTCAGGCCATCTTACCTCTGAAAGTGACCTAAGATCTTGGCATGAAACCTTTATCGACCAAGGTTACGAAGGCATCATGTTGCGTAACTACAATGGCATATACAAAGCAGGCAAACGCTCCCCCGATCTTCAAAAATATAAATTATTCTTAGATGAAGAATTCATGATCCTTGGCATATTAGAAGACAAAGATGGCAACCCTGTCTTTCAGTTAGCTTGCGGGGATGATGGTCGTTTTCAATGTGTCCTTAAAGGGGATAAAGAAGAAAACCGAGCCAAGTACATCACGGGTGACACTAATGTTATCGGTAAGTACATGACTGTAAAGTATCAAAAGAAGTACCGAGACTCAGGACTACCTCAGTTCCCTACTGGTGTAGCGATCCGAGACTACGAATAACTAATAACTAGAGGAAATACCTATGGGTTCCATAGAAATTATTGAACACGAAAAGATCTTAGCTCTACCCGAGCATCTTAACTACGACCCAATCAAAGAGCCCCAGACTCGAAATGGGCGCGAAGTATTAGATAAGTTCTGGGTCATAAACCCCAAAACCGATCAAGTCATTGGCGATGGCAAATCTCAGCACAGACCTACCAACTTCAATACGATGTGGGAAAGTTTACGTCAAGGTTTACTCCGATCTTCATTAGACCTGAGTAACGCAAGGACTAATTTCTGGGGTTACAACAACGATGCGAGTTTCCGCGCTGAAATCGTGTTACCCAACCACAACTTCGTTAAGCAGCTCAACGAACCTGCGTGCTTAAAGATCAAAGTCATTGACAGCCACGATCAGAAGTTCCGCCGTCAAATTAGTGCCATGATTATGCGATTAGCGTGTCTAAACGGCATGATCTCAGTGGCTGAGAACACTTCAATGTCTCAAAAGCACACTGCTAACTCAATGCCCGAAGTCATGGGTGCTGTCGCATCAGCTTGGCCTAAGATGTTGACTCAAGAAGCTGAGATGATGAACCACATGCGCAATGTGCATGTATCAGACGAAGCTGCCCTGGCCTTTTACAGTGAGCACCTAGCCACACGTAAAACACGCACGGGTATCGAGGTTAACAAAGCTCGCTTGAACTATATCAAGGTAATTCATGATAGCTACAAAATGCCTAACGATGCTTACAAAGTCTACAACACACTGACTCACCTCTCGACTCACATCGAGACACAACGTGAAGGTGCGTGCCCTATGACGAAGCAGCTAAGGATGGAGACTGAAATCCAATCCATTATCCGAGGTGACTCGTTTAAGCAGTTAGCTAAGTTAGAAGATTTTGCAGTTGCAGCTTAATCTGTATTGTGAAATAGTAGTTCAACTAATAAGATAGACGTTCGTTTCAAATTTAAAGGGATTTTTTTGATGAGCGATTTTTGTGACGATGCTTCAAAAACATCAGAGCTCTATCTTGCTATCGCCTTAAACAACCGACCAGCCAATGGGCCACAACCCAAAGGCTTTTGTTACAACTGCAGGGAGCCGCTCGCATCAGGGCTCCGCTTTTGTGATGAAGATTGTAGGGACGATTGGGCTATTTTATCCAACAAATAAAGGAAGCGCATGGGCCAAGAAAGTAGTTTGTGGAGTGCTAATGAAGTGAATTTCTTAAAAGATCGCTTCGACCACCTAACCACTGAACAATTGGCGCAAGCACTCGAAAGAAGCATGGGAAGTGTTCGAGTTCAAGCTTGCAGACTTAATCTCTCCGCTCGGCACGGACGAGAAAAAGCATCTATTCGACGTCGACTTGAAGCTGATAGATCAGCTTTTCTTCAAGACCCTTGTATGGTCACGCCATCTTCACGCGTCGGTGAATACTGGCCTCGCTACAACATTCCTCTATAACACTGTACGCAGTAAGGAGCACACATGACTAAGCTGACCTTCTTAGAAGCAGCCAACGGCACACCTATCGGTAAAACCTTTAGTGCGACGAAAAGCAGCCCCAACCCTAAAATCAAAGAACTCAATAGTTTTGAGTACAGCCCCACCACATTAAAAGAGCGCTACGACCTTATCGTAGAGCATGCTGCCAAAGGTCACGTCATGCTTCGTGGGAATTTAACCAAGCTCCTAGTTAAAGAAAGCCGTGGGGGTCTGACTAATAAAACTGAACCAAATTCAACCCTCATGCTTGATGTAGATAAATTAAATTTAGAAGGTTACGTACCCCCTACATCAAAATTACGGAGCTTTGATGTAGAGCGTATTTGTGAGCGTGTGATCGAGATGCTCCCTGTTGAATTCTCGCTATCCAGCTATATCGGACATGCGTCATCGTCTATGGGGCGCTCCACCTCATCTCATGTGTCTGTGCACATCGAGTTCCTTCTGGATTCACCCATTAACCCTCAAGTCCTCAAGGATTACATTCGCCACCTTAACTTTACTTGCGAAAAAATAAGTACCCAACTAAAACTGGCAAATACAAGTACGTCTACTAAATGTATCTTAGACCCTAGTGTTGCTAGCAACTCACACCTTATATACATTTCACCGCCTATATTCAACGGCGTTGAAGACCCGTTTCAAAGTCCTGAGCAAAGATTCTGTCTCGTAGAAAAGACTAATGAGCTTCTGCCCATTACAGGCCAGTTAGCCACGATGGAAGATAAGTCGATGACTGCGATACAGAACAAACGGCTAGATGCACTGCGTAGGCTCGCAACCCTCCCTGTGTATCGACCAAAGCGAAAAGACTACGTAACTAAAGAAGGTAAATTACGTGTCGTCGTCAACCCTGATAAATTCAAGCTTACTATCTGTAGCATCGACGAAGAGTTTGTGCGTTTCAACTCTGACAATTCAAATAACTATAAGTATTGGGCTCGCTTAACCTCTCCGCATATCATTCATTGCTGGAACGGCGACGATTCTTTTGAGTTTCAAAAAGCTGATCCAGAAAGTTACGCGGAGTTTATTGCGACCTACAAGACCAACATCGACAAAGTTACCAACGAGACTGCCCTAGTCTTTCGTGACATACGTACCGATAAGCACTACACCATGTTGTATGACGTTAAAGCTGACGAGATCTTGCCTGGTCTTGACGACGATACGTACATCTACGAGTCTAATATCGGTAATTTAGAGTCTTGGTTATCTGAGTATGGTCAGCCCATGCCTGATCCTATCCAATCACTCCATTATGTGTACAACCCAATGGAGACCGCCACAGTCAGACATGAACTTAATGGCCTCGTCAATAAGTATCACGCTCCCAAGCATGTCAAAAAACCCAAACGGATAGACCCTGAGTTTCAAAATATCTCTTATGACGTTGGCGCTACCGATAACATGGGCGGCACGATGCTCAAAGCTCTGTGTCCTAATATCTACAAGATCATGTGGCACATGACCGGCAGTACCCAGTTAGAGTTCGAGCACTTCATCAACTGGTTAGCTGCTGCCATAGACAAGAAGGAACCATTGCAGACTGTCTGGATCTTCTCAGGCACACAAGGTACGGGCAAAGGTTTGTTCTTCAACTACATACTGACTCCCATGATTGGCGAAAGTAATGTTGCTATCAAAGCGATCTCTGCATTAGAAGACAGCTTTAACAGTTACCTATCTGACAAGTTGTTTGTTGCCCTTGATGAGTTTCACATTACCGACTCCAAACAAGACCAGCGCACCTTCGACCAGATCAAACTCATTACAGGCGGCGAGCGTGTGGATGTACGCGCCATGTATAAAGAAAGCAAAAACATGAAAATGTACTGCAACTTTATGTTCTTCAGTAACCACGCCGATGTTGCTCGTTTAGATGATGGCGATAGACGACATAACGTGGGCTTCCCTCAAGCTATTAAGATTAAAGAAGCCTATCCCGAGCTATTCGACAACAACATCGACATCAAAGCGCTACTTGGCGATGAAGTCAGTGACTTGTATGCCTTTTTACACGCATTCGACTACAACCAGCTCGCTGCGACGACCTGCATAGAGAATGATGCTAAGCGCAACATGCGTGTCGCTGGTATGGGCGTCCATCAGAAGTTCTGCTTCGCTTTACGTGAGGGCGATCTCGACTACTTTGTCGAAAACATGAATGCGCTCAATGGTACACCTTCTCACTTACTCAATGTTAAGCAAGTTGCTGAAAAGACATTGACTAAATGGATTGACGATGCCGTTAACACACTACCTAGTGACGTATCTGTTGCAGAAGCTCACGCAATGTACTTGGTGCTTAACCCTGACAGCAACTCCACAAGTCAGAAGTTCGCCACCATGCTGACACGCAACGATGTCAACCAAGAACGTAAGCGTAAAAACGGCATACGCGCAAAATATGTTGTCACCCGCTTCAAATTCACTGACTACGATGCCACCGACTTCTTAGATAAAGCGCCCAATGTGATTCCTGCCCACAAGCGAGTCACTAACATGGTCGAAATACCCGACTTACCCAAAAAAGCTGAACCCGACTTTTAGGAGCCTGTATGGAACGCATTGATCAATTCTCAGCCTATGAAGTAAGGCATCTCATTCAACCCATTGCTCTTAAAGAAGGTGATGAAATTGCCCTACTTAACGAATACATCATCGGTGAAGTTGAAAAAGCCATGGTAAAAGACGCAGACGGAATGAAGCAGCATCTCATAAGCCTGTATCAGTACATTAACATAAAACCAAAGGTGCATTAATGGACGACTTACCCACATTCGACCCAAAAAAACATCAAATGGCCTCTAAAAATACTGACGCCCCGTTAGAGTTCAATAACACTGTGTTTGACCCTAAAGCCGCCAGAGAATCAGCGCGTCGAGAGCGCATGACCCGCCTTGACCCACTCGATGCGCCGTTAGGACTCATCCCAACCACCTCATTCTCATCATTGTCTAACTTTGAGCAGTGCCCTTACCATGTGTACCTGAGTAAAGTTGAGAAATGCCCTGATGTGTCTGGCCCCGCAGCGTTACGCGGTACGGAAATCCACGATAAAGCAGAAAACTTCATCAAAGGTGAAGGGACGGATGACGTACCTAAAGAATTGATGAAATTTGAGTCATTATTCTCTGATTTACGCGCACGCTACTCTGATGGGCAGATACATGTTGAAGAAGATTGGGCTTTCACCCGCGAATGGGAGTCGACGGGCTGGTCAGAAGAAAACACTTGGCTGAGAATGAAGTTAGACGCGCTTGACCTTGAATCACCCACTTCTGCCATCGTCTATGATTGGAAAACAGGGCGGAAGTTCGGCAACGAAGTGAAACACGGGCAACAAGCCCTGCTCTACGTCATATCGACCTTCATTAAGTGGCCTGAACTTGAGTTTGTAGAAGCCAACATGATCTACACCGACAAAGGTGAGGTTATGAAGACGGCCTACTCACGCGATCAAGCCATGTTGTTCTTTGACCGCTATAACCTTCGCTTCAACCAAGCCACCACTTGTGTTGATTTCAAACCTACCCCCAATGCCAGCTCATGCAAATGGTGTCCGCACTCAAAAGTGCAAGAAGGACTCGATAACCCTGCATGTCAATGGCGTTACGCCCCTCACTAGGAGAGTTTAATGAGCAACCTAATCTGCACAGGCCATGAAGGGCGCAGCTGGATCGTCTGTTGGACAATCCAAACCAAAGCCATTGGGTACGTCGATGCTGACTATTATGAAGTGTTCGAGTCCCTCGCAGAAGCAAGGCAACGCTTCGATATTATTAGCCGTAAAGATTCCACTTACGTTATCACGATCTGTGCAGTGATGCACAGTAGCGACTACGAAACCCACCCTGCTTTTGAGGAAACCCAATGAGCGAACTAGCCCAACAAATCTATGCCACATGCGCAGCCGAAGCATTATTTCAAGAACAGAGCCAAGAACATGGCATAGCAGCAGAAGAATTAGCTTTGATCGCAAGTTTTGCTTTCATTGCTGCAGAAGAATTCCATAAATTAGAGGACATGACTCATGAAGAACGGAAGAAATACGTCACTACCTGTGCCGCTCGACTTACCGCCTCTCTTTGATCACCAGGCATCCACGATTGCGTTCTTACTTAACCAGGAGCGTGCTTTAATTACCTCTGACGCAGGTACGGGTAAGACTCGTTGTGTCTTAGAAGCCTTTAAGCAGTCAGAATCACGCCGCATGTTAGTGCTTGCGCCGTTATCTATACTCAAACCCGCTTGGGGTGACGACATTGACCAATGGACACCTGATTTAACGTGGGGTATCTCAACGTCACAAAGCGCCAAAGCGCGTCGACAAGCATTCGATAGCAAATGCGACATTGTGATTACCAATCACGATGCTGTTAAGTGGTTACTCAAGCCCGCTAACATTTCTTTGCTCCACGATTTCGACATGATTTGTGTGGATGAAGTCACTGCATTTAAGAACCCAACCTCAGATCGTAGCAGGGCCATACGCAGCCTTGTAGACCTGTTTGAGCGAAGGGTAATGATGTCAGGCACTATCACTCCAAACAGCGTGACGGACATCTGGCATCCTTGTGTGCTGCTTGACGATGGAGAACGTCTAGGTCGGTCTTTCTACGGCTTCAGACTGCAAGTGTGCACCCCAAAACAGGTGGGGCCTAACCCTAATCAGGTTAAATGGTTAGACAATGTAGGTGCAGAAGATCAAGTTGCTGCCAAGATACATGACATTACCATTCGCTATCGTTTTGAGGATTGCATCGACATTCCTGAAAACACGAACCGCATGATGTACATCGACTTGCCCAGTAAACTGCAAACGGATTACATCATCCTTAAAGAACAAGCCATATTAGAAGCGGAGTCTGGCGTTATTATCAACGCTATTCACGCAGGCGCTAAATATCAGAAATTACTCCAACTGTGTTCAGGTGCAGTGTATGACGAGAACGGGGCAACCCAAGTATTTTCTACGGCTCGATCACAATTGGTTATGGATCTAGTTGCAGAACGCGACCACACAGTCGTTGCCTTCAATTGGAAACACCAAAAAGCGGAATTGCTGAAGATTGCTGACAAAATGGGCTTTGCCTATGCTGTTATTGACGGCGAAACTTCACGATCTGCGCGGGAAAAAGCAGTCGAAGCCTTCCAAGCTGGAAAGCTCAAAGTCTTGTTTGCTCACCCTGCGTCAGCGAGTCACGGACTGACTCTCACGAAAGGTTGCGCCACTATTTGGGCCAGCCCTACTAACCGATCCGAACTGTTCTCACAGTTTAACTCACGCATCTATCGTGCTGGGCAAAAACGTAAGACAGAAACGATCACTATCGCAGCTCGCGATACATTTGAAGAAGATGCCTACAATACCTTAGACGGCAAATTAGCTGCTATGGGTTCCTTGTTGGATATTTTTCAGAAAAACACGGCATTTGCCGCATAACTAAAATATAGAGGAAGTACCTATGTCTAATTCAATCGACTTTAACGCTGCATTCACCGAAGCTGAAGCCACTACATCATTTGATCAGTTGCTCACTGTGCTTAACATGGCTACAAAAGCTGTCAAAGCTGAACGTGATCGTCTAACTAAAGACGATACAGCTGAAGTGAAATTTACAGCCGCTGTAAAAAGAGTGTCTGAGTTATCTCAACAGTTAGCTGAAGATCCTGCATTGATCGATGATTACCTTGAAGCTGCTACTGAGATGCGTAAGGCCAATACCTCTCGTCTCAACCGCGATGAAAAGTCTATCCCACAGTGGGATGCGATTAATGAGTGCTGGGAATACGCTCAAGACTTAATGAATGGTTTGAGTCAAGAAGAAACTGAAGCTGAACTTGCGCTTGCCGCATAGGAGTTAGTATGTCTGATATGACCTTAAAAGAGCTATTGAATACGGCTTTGCACATACGCACCGACAAGCAAGCGCTTGAACGTGACGTAAAAGTGCTATCCGCCAGCTTAGAGGAAATAAAAGAGCAAATCCGCGCCAAGATGCACGCTGAAGGTATAGAGCGCACATCTGTTGACGGCATCACTGTATCCCTGTCTGACGCTACTGTTTATAACATAGCTGATTACGGCCTTTTCCATGACTTTATTATGGCAGAAGGTCACACAGGGTTGCTGCAAAGACGAGTATCCAACCTATACGTTAAAGATCTTCTAAAGACCTTTGATGCTATACCAGGGCTCGTTCCTTTTGCCAAAGAGAACGTCAATCTTCGGGTTAGTTAGTATCTTTTTAGTAGCTGAACTGCTATACTAATCAAGTTCGCCCGCCCTGTTGCGGGCTTACTATTCTAATCTTTATTCTTTAATTGCGAGACCTTAATTATGACTTCAAAATCTGTAATTTCATTCCAAACTGCTGATGTTGTTCCTGCTCACCTTATGAGCGGCACTGCCTTGGGTAACGAAAACGTATCGGCCTCCGATATGGCTATCCCCGTCCTAGCTCTAGCGCAAGCGATGAGTCCTGAAGTGGGAAAGAAAAGTGACCCTAAGCACATCAAAGGCTTAGAAATGGGCCATGTCTTCAATAAGTTGACAGGTGAGTTCTGGGATACCGTTTTTGTGGTTAACCTTAAATTTGAGACCGGCTTTACCATCTTCAAAAAGCGTGAAGAAGGCGGCGGTTTCGAGGGTAATCACGAAAGTCTAGCAGCTGCTAACCAGCATCTTGCTGACAATGGCTTAAATGAAGCCGTACACGATATAGTCGAAACTGCAAAGCACACTGTTGCTTGCATAGACGATGACGGTAAAGCCTCTGTTGCTGTTATCTACATGTCAGGAGCCAATAAAAAGGTATCTGATGCGTGGAATACTGCGTTAGCACAAAGTGGTACTGATCGTTTCGGCACTGTATGGGCTCTTGAGTCTGTCGAAGAAAAGAACCGCATGGGTCAAGGCTATCAAGTCTTTAAAGCAACCAACAAAGGATACCCTACGCCTGAGTTGTACGCTGAAGCCCGCGCTACTTACTTTGCCATGCAAGGCATGACCGACCCTACCATCCACTAGGTAGTAAGTAGATACAAGCCATCCCTCGGGGTGGCTTTTTTAACTCTGGAGGAAATTATGACTAAATATGCAGCTGAAGTTCAATACACTGCCCAAGTAGTAATTCAAGCTGAAACAAAAGAAGAAGCCCAAAAGAAAATAGAGGCTATGGGTTTAGCATCTATTATGGAGACTTGTGAGGACTCCTTTTGGGGTATTAACCACATTGATAGTGTGCAGACGTATGATAAAGAAGCTAATCGTTTTATAGCGGCCTAAGCACCTCAATAAAAGCCATCCCTCGGGGTGGCTTTTTTATAGCTGGAGATAAAATGAACGAGCATAGCTACATCAAAGCCATACACAAAATGCTTCCCTCAACTGTGTACAAATGGAAGATCAACGATAATTTTCATGGTGGCGTAGCGGACGCGTATTACTCTGGCTCAGGTGGCGACCTGTGGATTGAGTATAAGTACGTGTCTAATCCTCCTAAGCGATCCAGTACTGAGATAAAAACCTGTTTATCCTTACAGCAATTGCATTGGCTTAAAAGCCGTCAAGAAGAAGGCCGTAAAGTGGCATTAGTGATTGGTATGCAAGCGCCTGAAGGAATGCGGTCTAAAGATAACCTGATCATCACTGATTTTAGTCAAAAAGTGACCATAGATACCTTTAGTAGTTCAGCTATTGACAAACGTGGGGTTGCTGAGTTTATAATGTCGTCATGCCTCGAAGAAGTGGCATAGCAACGTATGAATGGGCGTAGATCCATACAACTATATAAACTACAGGAAGACACCCAATGGCTAAAGCGAGCTTACTCGTTGGAACCGATGCTTCGCCCGAAGCAGAAAGTCGAGCAGTCCAACGTATTCTCTCTATCTATAATCGCCTTAAAGCTGACGAAGGATTAAATCAAACCCTACTTGCCCAAAAAATGGGCCTCAAACAACAAAGTGCCATATCACAGTACTTCCTCGGTAAAGTTCCTTTGAACATGACTGCGGTTGTTAATTTCGCCCAGGCTATGAATGTCTCCCCTTCAGACATTTATCCTGAATTAATGGAACCAGTACGCACATCTTTTTACCCTAAAGTATCAATTGCTGTGCGCTACGCAATAAAAGGAAACCCAACCATTGACGCTATACAATCTGTTGAAGTCCAAGGAGACTTGGAACCTTACGCAGTGCAGATTAATGTAGATGACTACCTACCCTACATAGCTAAAGACTCATTTATCGTATGCTCCAATCGTGTTAAACCACAATCTGGGGCTGAAGTGTTCGTAGAACTTAACGATGGAAATCGTTTTGTTGGACGCTTCTTCTATAGCGAAAAGGGAATTACGCAGATTCTGAAACTGCAAGACAATTGCATATATGACCTTCAAAGTGAAGATGTCATAGTTTGCGATATGGTGATTGGTACTCACCGCCAGAATAACTGGGAACTAAAGTAATAGGCGTAGTAATCGGTTCATTTGTAGCAAAATGGATTTTTTTTGATTATTACATCATATAAATCTAATTATAAAAAAAAGGTATAAATGTTAGTTATAAATCTGAATAACAATCAATCCAAAAAGAAGGCGTGGATGCGAGAAAATCAATGGATGTGGCATGTAATCCACACTGATACTTTTGCAATCACTAAACCTGTTTTTGGAATATTTGAAAAAATAGTAAAGTCCGAATTTAAAATATCAATCGGCTGTAATTCAACATCAACATCGCCTCAAGGGCCCCCAGTTTAATAATCGACATCTTTTTTTTTCACCCCTCAATAGTAGTTGAGCTAATAGCGTAAGTACACAAACACACTGTAGGAGCCTCCATGTTAGACAGAGTAACCATAAGTAAGTTTTCAGAACTGTCAGGCTATACAGAAGTTGCTATACGCTCTAAAATCAGTGAAGGTGTCTGGCAAGAGAATGAG
>Ga0206131_10006492_pt1 | contig 11951 bp, 13 predicted proteins | sample Helgoland_Spring_FD_148636 | JGI IMG/M metagenome (GOLD analysis project Ga0206131, IMG submission 148636) | Pelagic subsurface seawater microbial communities from Kabeltonne, Helgoland, North Sea - Helgoland_Spring_Bloom_20160517_1 | ecosystem: Environmental > Aquatic > Marine > Epipelagic ... | reverse complement strand
TTAGATGATACAACTGGAATTGAAAGAACATTTTGTCTATTTATATTTACTTTAATAACAATTAATACTACTATAAGTATTGATGCTAACAATAAAAAGATAATTGTAGTCATATTACTATTATAAATCTAGAAATTTAATAGAATTTTGGGTCATATGTTTCAGTGTAGGCAAACTTAGGTAAAATAGTTCCAACTCCTCTAAATTCGTGAACATTTGATGGAATTCCCTGAGCTAATAAAGCGACTGGTTCTACTAGTTGTGTAGAGTCACGAATACATGAAGGTGGTCTAAGTGCTCTACTCCAATCCTGTGGTCTTATAATTTGTTTCATATAATCTTCTACTGGAACACCAACATTATATACCATATCTTGTGGTTCTACTTTACCAAATAGTTCTTCAAATTTATCGGCAGTTTGGTCATCTAAGAATTGGTCTAATCTTTTTTCTGCTACTGTTGGTTCGCGTTCAGGTTCTTGTTCTCCAGCTTCTATTTCTCGCTGATATTGTTCCCTACGTTTTTCTAATTCGGCTGCTTTTTGTTTCTCTAAAAGTCGTTTACTAACTTCATATGTATATGAATTTATTAAATTGAGTTTGTTTTCAATAGGTGTTATGTTGAATAAACTACTGAATATATCTAACATTTTAGTGTATTGTTCAGATTTGTAATCAACGAAGACATAAACTAAATTATCTCTTAGTGCGGAATATTCTGGTGTCTCTGATAAATCTGTAGTTTCGCGAGTTGTTTCAGTTGTTCTAAGTTGTTTTATAATTTCAACAATGAGTCCTATGTCTTGTTGAACTGAATACTGATTTACTGAATTTTCACTAATTGTGCGGAGGACATTTATTAAATCAGATAATTCTCGCATTCCTAATGTATCGATTATGCCTAGAATTAAAGTTTTTCCTGAAATAATTGATAATTTCTTGGAATCTTCTGGTTTTAATGCCATTAAAGTAGTAGCTGCGGTGGACTGATTAGTAGCTGCCGTGGACTGAGTAGTAGCTGCGGTGGACTGATTAGTAGCTGCCGTGGACTGAGTAGTAGCTGCCGTGGACTGATTAGTAGCTGCCGTGGACTGAGTAGTAGCAGCCGTGGACTGAGTTGGAGTAGCCTTTAATATCTGTCTAGTTTCCTCAATAAGTTTTGGAGTTGTCTCTGGTGACTTCTTTATTGGTGTTAAAACTTGAAACCCTTCTAATTTTTTATTTAAAAAAAGTGCTAAAACTGAAACTAATACTAATCCGCCTAATAACAAATATCTATTTAATTTTCCCATTTTTAAATAGAAAGAAAAATTAATTAAAACTACTAATATTCCTAGTAATACAATGTTGTTATTCATTATTAATATAATTATAGAAAAATTATATGCGTCTATATTATAAAATGATGTTAAGAATTACCGAACAGAGCAGTTCTGCTGACGCTATGAAAAAAGCTGAAATGCTTAAGAATGGAAAATGGATGATTATGTATTATGCTTATTGGTGTCCTCATTGCGTTTCATTGAAACCTACATATAACGAACTAGCTGCCAAATGTAAGTTAATGGGTGTAAAATTTGCTATGGTAGAAGCAACACACCTCAATAATGGAATGATCCATAATCAACACCCGGTTCAGGGTTATCCCACTTTAGTCACTAGAGAAGGTAATACCGATTCAACTGAAACATACTCTGGTCCTAGAAGTGTAGGGGAGTTAAAAAAATATATAATCGAGAAACTAAAACTCAATAGAAAGGATTTGAAAATGAGAAAGAAAGGTTCTATGAAGAGAAGAAAAGGAAAAGGAAATAGAGGAAAAGGAAAGAAAGGGACAAAAAGAACTCTAAGAATGAAAAGACTTTAATCTGTTTATAATTATTAGTTTTTATTAAAGATAAATTTAAATTTAAGCACAGTTTTCGCCAATTTCCATTGGTTTTCTGTTGGTATCTGGTTCAATTGTGGTCTGGAGCCATGGTGAAACCTTGACCTGTGGGTTAGGTGGCTCACTTCTTAACTGTCTGTTGGCGTTTCTAAGTGACTGTCCAACAGTGTTAATTCCTACAAGGTGTTCTGGGTTTAAGAAGTTTGGTCCGTCAATTCCACCTGGGTTAGCTGGTGTATCCCAGTTGTTGCTTGAGTATGAACTAGGTAAAAGTTCTTCAGCGTTGAGAACATCTCTTGGTAAGCATTCAGATCTGTTTTCTTCAGTTTGTTCAACTGAACCTTCTAATCCTTCATCACCAGCAACTCCTGATGGGTCTTCAACAGCATCTGATACGTCAGCTTCGGCGTCGTCACCGTCACCTGTCTGTGGTGCTGATTCACTATTGTCCTGGAAACCTTCGACGACTTCATTTACAACTACATTGTTTTCAACTGGAGCTGGAACAGTGTTTTCGACTTCGACTTCTTCGGATTGTTGTTCCATGAGCATATATCCTAAATATCCACCGACTAATACGACAGCAACACTTCCTAAAAGTGCGTTTTGACGACCGACTTTCTTGTGATTTAAATTGAGACCGATTAAAACTGCAGCAGCTACAACTACAAGTAGAACTAATTTCATAAGTTGATTGTTTAATAATTGCATTGTATATAATTAGTTTATATAATAATTTTGAAAAAAGATAAAAATTAATTTAATAAACTCTTAAATTTCTCTATCAAACTGTCGCGTTTGGTAACTTCTTGTTCTAAGAAATTTATTTTTTCTGTGAGTTCAGCAATTACATTGTTTTTATCAAATTCAGCAAGTTTTTCTTCGTGAATTTTTTCTATATCTTCTTCGTTTACAAAAGTATCATCTAGGTCCTCCACTGTAAATTCAGTAGTTTCAAATGGAGATTCTACTTCTTCAGCGACTGTAGTTTCTAATACTTCTTCGGGGGTTTCTTCAGCTACTTCTTCAATTACTGTAGTTTCTTCAATTACTGGAGTTTCTAATACTTCAGCTACTTCTTCGGTAACTGGGGGTTCTAATGGAGTTTCTAATGGAGTTTCTAGTTCAGTGGCGACTTTTTCAGGAAATGGAGTTTCTAGTTCAGTGGCGACTTTTTCAGGAACTGGAGTTTCTAATTCAGTGGGGATTTCTTCAGGAACTGGGGTTTCTAATTCAGTGGGGACTTCTTCATTGTCACTTAATAGAGAATCGTCAATTAGATAACTTCTAGGTATTTTTGCCTCAATGTCACAAACCCTTATCTGTATTGGATACCATTCACAAATAACCTGTTGTTTTAAAAATCTAAGTCCAATTAGTTTTAAAACACAAATCATTTTAGAATTTCCTGTAATATCACTGTGATGAATTACATTCTTGTTGTTATCATAAATGCCACATTCCAATTTCCCCTTAGATATTGGAAGTTTAACTTTAATTTTGGGACTATTTTTACCTCTTCCTGGTTTAACTGGTGATTTATAAAATTCCTCTACAACATCTAATGGAAATTTCTTCTGGAACCATGTCTCACTATTCTTCTCTGTAATTACAATATTATGGTCATCAATATCTGTAATAAATTCATAGAATAACCAATGTTCCTTATCAAAATCTAGTTCTAGATAAGAGCGCGTTTCAGTCTTTACTATTCCAGTATCACAAATAAGTCTAGGTGTTTGAATAATTACATCAGATAGTTCATTGTTTTCGCCTCTATATTTAATAGAAGCTAAATAACTACCACCCTTTACTTTTGTTGGTTCATAATATTCTAGTCTATTAGTATCAAACTTTTTATAATCAATTATATTTACCATCCTATATTTTTATATATTTTCTATCGTTTTTTTTCGTTTTCACTAAACGCATCTAGTTATTTTTTTAGCTTTAATCTTATAATTAAATTTATTTTGTCCTATCCATACTGTATCAATTACTATTTCACAAATTAAATCATCTCCTGCTTCAATATTATGAATATTAAATGGTGTTCCACTAGAATCTACACAGTCACAATTAAAACCACCATTTTTGTGTGTCGGTATTTTAATTACAATATTAGGATCATATTTGGCATGATAAACAATACTACTCTTGAGATTAGGTGAATCTAGTGTTGCTCTAAAATGTTTTTCCAATTCTACTATGAAATTATGAAAATTCTGGTATTCCTCATTCTTATTAATTTTATAAAAACTCAATTTAAATAAATAGTCATTTCCTATGTTATCTATACCAAATGGAACTCTCATTCTAGGTGTAGTAACAAAAATACTACTGTTATTATATAATACATTGTAATGACTCCCCCTCTTATCCAATTTTACATTTGAAATATCAATGTTCATTATCTATGATTAATGTTATAATGTTAAATTATTTTGTTTCTATTTTTTAAATGGTAATTAAAAAACTTACTAATAAAATAGTTGATAAAATAATTTGTGAAGTGAAAACACCTGAAAATATGAAGAAACTTCGTGAAAATATTGCTGACCCATTAATTGCTTATACATACAAACAATTATATCCTTATTTTATTATTACTAGTGTATTGTTCATACTTACATTTATCTTAGCACTCCTCATTTTTGTCTTGGTATTGAGACAAGTGATAATAAAAATGTAAATTAATTTCTTATTATTAATATAACTATGGCTGGAAAGATTAATGAAACATTTAAAAAGAATTTATCACAATGGATTGCTATTGAGAAAAAATTAAAAGAACAAACTAAAGCGTCTAGTGAATTAAGAAAACATAAGTCGGTAATCGAAGAATCATTATTGAAGTATATATCCAGTAATGGATTAGAAAACACACAAATTAATGTAGGTACTATGCGACTAGTTCCTAGTAAAGGTTCCCAATTACCACCAATGAATATGGAATTTTTGGAAGCGACATTGACAGAAATTCTAGGTAATACAGGAACTGTTAATAGAATACTAGAAAGAATACAGAGGAAAAGAGAAATGAACAGAAAAGAAACATTTGGACTTAAATACAAAACAAATCGTTCAAACCGTAAAAAAAAAGTATAGACTTTAATAAATGTCTAATAAATACACTAGAGAAAAAGGAGAAATGATTAATTGGTTGAATGAACCTATCAGTGAAACCGACATTTATTTTGATATTGCTAGTAAATATTATGAGGATTTAATGGAATTATTAGAACGTCACCCTCATATAAATATTAATATTGAACCTGATTATTTTAAAATTAAATTCCTTCATTTACTTTACATTAATAGTAAAATTCGTTAAAAATCTGTTTTTATTATTAGTTATATTAATAGTAATGCCTAAAGCCACTGAAATAAAAGATAAATTCCACACTTTTGAGAGTGATTTTTTTATAAGATTTGCTAGTGAAATGAAAGAGAACTGTGATAGACACGGAATAAAAATTTTAAATAAAACTACTACTGGAGATATTGCCCATGATTTAACTGAATTAGTGTTAAACAATTGTGACCTTAACTTCTACATTTCTTCTTATCGGAAACGTTCCTCATAGGACTAAAGTCTCTAATGAAACCTCCCTTCATTTTCTTATAGTTTCCACAGCTTGAACCTCCCTTCATTTTCTTATGGTTTCCACAGCTTGAACCTCCCTTCATTTTCTTGTGGTTTCCACAGCTTGAACCTCCCTTCATTTTCTTATAGTTTCCACAGCTTGAACCACCTTTCATTTTCTTATAGTTTCCACAGCTTGAACCACCTTTCATTTTCTTATAGTTTCCACAGCTTGAACCACCTTTCATTTTCTTCATTGATTTATTCTTTTTAGAAAGATTTAGTAATTGTTTGGCAAATGTAGTAAATCCCTTAGATTTTTTTTTTGAACCTCCTGATAAAGATTTAGTATTATAATTTGAACCTGAATATCCTGGCATTTTATATATTATTATGTTAGAATTTTAATTTATTAATCGAGTATCTTAATTAATGAATCAAGTAATTTTATTAGGTAAATCTATATTGTTCGTGATATCAGTAATGGAAAGGGAACGCAAAGTAACACCTGAAATAGATATTAACGCCTTTTATGACAGTGAAAATTATGATAAAAACTTATGGATTAGTATTTTCAACGCATGTGTAGAAGTAACAGAACCTAGTGTTTTTTTCAATCCAAATGATTATCCTTTTATTAATGATTTTATTGATAAAAAGAGTGATATAACTAGAGAATACAATAAATACTCTAAGTATTATTATCCTGTAAGCTACAAAGTATTTGATTCTAGTATTATTGAAACTGATGAGAATACTGGAGATTACGACTATCAATTTGTAAAATATTACAAAGATATGGAAAAAACTAAGTATTGGTATCCAGTACTTTCGAGACTTTTAGACAAATATCCCGAAGTTGAAACTGGATTCTTCAGTAGAATAGTTGGTCCATTAAAAATAAAAACGCATAGAGGTCCATATAGAGGAGTAATAAGGGGTCATATTACAATAGAAACTAGTGATACAAATGACTCTAAATTAGTAGTCTTAAATAACACTAATTTAAATTGGAATAAGGGTAGTGCTTTTGTATTTGATGATACATATTATCATCGCCTAGACAAAAAAGACAAAGGAACTAGAGTTAGTTTCATATTCGACATAAAAAGAAAATTCAAGAGCGAAAATATGAATCTATTGAATAATATTATAATTAAAGGTCTTAGTGAATCAGACTATGTCCAGGAATGTTACGAAAAATTATAAGTGTGAATAAATTAAGAAATGAACTTTAACAGAAACCGTACCCGAATACAAAGGGAATTAAGTCTTAAATACTAAATGTTCGTCTCTAGTTTTCTTTTGAATTACCTAAAGGAAACTAGTATATTTTTATTATAACCTCTAACGATATGACTATTATCGATGACTATCTAGAATTAGCAGATAAATATACCCTAGAGTATGGAGAGGATACTCTACTATTAATTCAAGTTGGACATTTTTTCGAATGCTATGCTATCGATAATGAAAAGGAAAAGATTAATACTCATGCTTTCTATAAATCAGCTGATATAATGAATATTCAAGTAACTAGAAAAAGTAAAAAAATTACAGAGAATTCCAGAGGAAATCCACTAATGACTGGTGTAAATATTTATACACGTGATAAATATATTCAGATTCTCTTAGATGCCAATTTCACAGTTGTATTAATGGAACAGGTTACTGAGCCTCCTGATCCAAAGAGGGAAGTAACGCAGATATATTCACCAGGAACTAGTATTGAATACTCAAATAAGAATTCAACAACAAACACAATGTGTATTTACATTGAACCAGATAAAACTGACCCTAAGCGTAGGTTCAAAAATATTGGATTAAGTGTAGTTGACTTCACGACAGGGAAAAACTGTGTGTATGAAGTGTATTCATTAAAGAACACCGGTGATTACTATTATTCACTGGATGAAACATTGAGATTCGTAAATGTCTATGAACCCTGCGAAGTATTGTTAATAGTAGAAGATTCCGAAGAAAATTGTGGAAATATTAGAGAAATATCCAAGGGGTTTCTGGTGAATTACTTAAATTTGGGAAATACTCGAGTTCATTTTAAAACAATTGATAGTATAAATACTGAATACTCTAGTATTGCCTTTCAAAATGCTTTTTTTGAAAAGATTTTTAAACGTGAAAATGATACTATGCTTAGCATACTTGAATATCTTGATATTGAATTACTTTCTATTGCTAGAATGAGTTATATTCATTTACTTAATTTCGCATATGCCCATAATGAAAATATTATTCAAAAGATTAAATGTCCTGAAGTGTTTGAGAGCATGAATTATATGATTCTTAATAATAATAGTATTCAACAATTGAATGTGACACCAACCGGTAATACGATTGTTAGAGCTAATAATAGCTTATTAGGAATTTTGACTAATACTAGCACTAGTATTGGGAAACGCTACCTTCGAGACCAATTATTAAATCCAATTTGTGACCCTCAAAAAATAGAAAAAAGATATGAATATACCGACATTCTAATTAAAAATGAAAATTACCGAGAAGTTGAACCACTATTGAATAAGATAATAGATATTGAGAGATTACATAGAAGGTTTTCCTTAGGAATTATTCAACCTAGTGAAATCTATAGTTTAAATTATTCATATGAATCAATAGCGAAAATAACTACCGAAAAATCGCAATATTTTCACCGAGATTTAATTCCTAGCGAAGAAAGTCTAGAACAATTTAAAAAATTTAGAAGTGAATACACCCGTGTTTTTCGACTTGAAACGCTTGCCAAGTTTAATATTGAAACCATTACTGAAAATATATTTAATCCTGGAATATCGGCGGAAATAGATGCCATTGAAACTAAGATTAAATCTAGTTACGATAATTTAGGATTTATTTGTAAGCAATTCACTAAATCTATTGGTAATGATATTGACGTCTGGTTCAAAATAGAGAATAATGAGAGAGATGGATATTTTATTACTTCTACTCCAAATAGGGCAAATTCACTCTCTAAGAAATTAGTTAATTATGGAAAGGGAGTTTATACTGTAAAAACAGCTTTAGAGTCATTCACTATCAATGCTAAGGACATAACATTTAAAAGACAAGCAGCTAATAAAACAATTGTTAGTTGTCCTGAAATAGTAAAGTTATGTAGTGACTATCAACGAGGTATTATTGAAATAGGAAGAAAATGCCAGAAATTATTTCGTGAATACACTGATAAATTTGAGATGGAATATTCAGGTGTAATGAATACAATTTCTAAATTTGTTGGAACCCTTGATATATACAAAAGTTCAGCTAAAACCGCCGTTCAAAATGGTTATCATAGACCCACTATTGTCACCGATACATCTAATTCATCGTCTAGTTTCATACGTGCGCGTGCCATTAGACATCCTATTATTGAAAGATTAGAACAATCTACTATTTATGTACCAAATGATATTGAGATAGGTTCGACTAACGAAATAAACCAAACAGGAATGCTACTATACGGAACAAATGCTAGTGGAAAGAGTAGTTTGATGAAAGCAGTAGGTCTTAATATAATAATGGCACAAGCAGGATTTTATGTAGCCGCCGAAGAGTTTCATTATCGTCCATATCAGCGACTATTTACCCGTATTCTAAATGCTGATAACATCTTTAGGGGTGAATCTAGTTTTGCTGTAGAAATGGGTGAATTAAGAGGAATTCTAAAGAGGGCAAATGGTAATAGTCTAGTGCTAGGTGATGAATTATGTAGTGGAACTGAAAATACATCAGCACAGAGTATTTTTGCTAGTAGTGTTATTCATTTGTCAAAGCGAAATACAAGTTTCATATTTGCTACTCATCTTCATCAACTGGTTAAAATGCCAGAAATTAAGGGACTAGATAGAGTGAAAGCTTATCATTTATCAGTCGAATATGATCAGAAAAGAGAGTTATTGGTGTATGACCGTGTTTTGAAACATGGAAATGGTCCTACTATTTATGGACTGGAAGTGTGTAAGGCAATGGATTTAGACGCTGAATTTATAGCAACCGCTGATACAATTAGAAGAAGCATTTTAGATATAGGCGAAGTAGTTTTAGACAATAAAACTAGCAGATATAATACAAAAGTAATTGTAGACAAATGTGAAATTTGTGACGAAAAAGCAGAAGATACCCACCATATTCAGTTTCAATGCTCTGCCGACAAGGATGGAATAATAGGAAAACAGTTTCACAAGAATACATTGAGTAATTTAGTTCCACTATGTAAGAAATGTCATAATAGTGTTCATGCCAATAAAATTGTAATAAAAGGTTATAAAGAAACAAGTGCTGGAGTAGAATTAGAATACAGTCTGGTATCTGAAACCGAGAAACAGTGTGTTGATAAGACACGAAAGAAATTCACAGACGAACAAGTTGATACTATCAAGTCAGTTTCATTACAGGTTAAGTGGAAGAATCAAAAACTTCTTCAGGAATATTTAGAAAAAGAGTACGAAATAGTAGTAAGCAGTGGTATTCTTCGCAAAATAAGAGCCGGCAGTTACTAGAGAGTGTAAATATACACTTTAATAACTAATGTCTTCAAGAAGACGACTAAAGATTGTATCAGTATCTGGTAATCTACCAGTAGGACTCTTGTATCTCCTTATTATAGCAAAGAATGCCATTGGATTACTTTGATATAACTCAAGTATTTCATTGTTCATATAACTTTTTTTACTAACACCAGATGTATGATGAAGACCTCGGGCGGATTTCTCAATTGCCAATTTAACATTTTTCTTTGTTTTCTTTTCACATTCTGGTGCCCCCATTTTTATTAATTCGTGAAGCAATGTGTAATTAGCTGCCCAAGTTCTAAACATTTTTACAGTAATACTAGAATTATACCGTTTGAGAAAATTATTAATATGACGTTCTGTAATTCTTGAGATTTCCCGCTTATCATCTATGTAACTAAATAAGTATTCGCGATTACAATTTACACTTTTAAGGTCTCGCAAAATAGGACCTATATACTTATTACACACTTTGGCCTGATTTTCTACTCCTTTCTTTCCAGAAAAACGTATTTCCACTCCAGAATTACCAGATGAATTAATGTGGTCACTATTAATAGTTGTAATTCCATAACTATTGTATAATTGTTTATACTTGCTGTTTCCTATTCTAAAATTACACTTATCTACTAGATATATTACTAGTGCTATTTGAAAATCTTGAGACAATAACAAGTCCAATGATTTAGTAGTCTTTCCTTGGTAACGCATGATTGTATTCCATATATCACTACGAATTTTCCGTATTTTTTTTCCAAATATTTTCAAATCTGAGAATTTAAGAACCGATTGCTCTTCTGTATGTGCTTTATTATAAATATACTGTTTTCTTCCACGGGAATCTAATCCTATTGCTAATACTTTACTTTTTGGATTAGATGACACCTTTACACTAGTATAAGCTGGTGGAATATACAATTTATCTAAATGTTCCATTCTAACGCGTTTTTGAGTTCGCGTATCGGTGAATTCATTTTTTTTGGTTTTAGGGTTATATTTCCTAGTAAGATACATATATCTATTATATAATTATAACTTAAAAAAAAATAGGAGTATATATTTATTAATGGACAAATTTTCTAGCTCACTTAACTTTCCAAGTAAACCAGAAGGATACAAAAATATATCCGCTTCTCAACCTATAAAAAACTATAATGAAGAAAACAATAAAAAAATAAGTTACGCTAATTATTGTGAAATAAATTAATTACATTTTTTCTTTTTCTTTAATACTTATCCTCGAAACTTGAGGTATGTAGCTCCCTGAGCCTTAAGAAACTTTTTCATTTCTCGCTTGAAGAACCAACCCTTTGCCTTCTCGTTCCAATATCCTCCAAGGAAATACTTAGCACTGTATCGTGGGTCTACACGATGAGGCTTGAGAATATATCCCTTTCCATAGCGGATGAAAATCATATCGTCGAGAGCAGAGTCCTCCTCATCCGCGGTGTCTGGACCATCCTCGCATTCCACTGGGTCTTCGATGTATTCCTCTTCGATGTAATCCTGGTCAGCGTCAGACTCGGGAGAATAATCTGGGTCAGTGTCAGACTCGGCGTCATCTAGAAGAGGGTCTTCATCAGTGAACTTCACGTGAGTCGCCTTAGGAAGTGCTGATGGAGACTCGAATAGAGTTGTTCGTGTAGCTCCATGAGCAATGAGTGAATCCTCAAACTTGCTACGGAAGAACCAACCTGGACCATCCTGAGTATCCATCCACCATCCATCTAGAAGGTACTTCTGCCCATAGAATGGGTCTTCCATTGAATTGGGAAACAGGAGTAGTCCTCGTCCATATGTGCTATAAAATCGTCCTGAGAGGTCAGTTGTAGTTCCAGATGTCTCTCCAGATGCCTCTCCAGATGCCTCTCCAGAAGAAGAAGAGAACTGGCGTGTGGGGTCATATCGCTTAGGTCCATCAAATACTGCCCCTAGTTCATAGAGTGTCC
>Ga0206131_10006485_pt1 | contig 11962 bp, 12 predicted proteins | sample Helgoland_Spring_FD_148636 | JGI IMG/M metagenome (GOLD analysis project Ga0206131, IMG submission 148636) | Pelagic subsurface seawater microbial communities from Kabeltonne, Helgoland, North Sea - Helgoland_Spring_Bloom_20160517_1 | ecosystem: Environmental > Aquatic > Marine > Epipelagic ... | reverse complement strand
ATCTTACCATACCACAGCACACTCCATATAAGAGCAGCATCAGCATCCAAGTCATTTTCAACAAGTGTGTCTGTTTGCTGTATGGCATTTATAAGTTGTGGATAAACTTCCTGTGCATTATTGGGCAAGTTACCTGGAAAGTGTGAAATTTTCATTGTGTATTTCTAAACCTATAAATAGTTATATGCGCACATTATCAGTATTTACCTCATGGCATCCTCAAGGATATAAAAAATACGGCAAGCAGTTTATCCAAGGATACAATGCTAACTGGCCCAAGGAAGTTCCTTTGAGTATCTATGCCGAGGATCACAATCCAAGTGTAGAAGGTAATCATAGTATTACACTATACGATCAACGAACAACTTTGCCAGACCTTAAGGCTTGGCAACTGAGACACAAAAACAATCCACATGCACACGGACACAACAAGGATAAAACTAAAAAAAGTTTTCTCTGGGATGCAAGTCGCTTTGCTAACAAAGTATTTGCACTGTGGCACTTTGCGGAACACTGTGACACAGACATCTTTATTTGGTGTGATGGTGATGTAAGAACACATACACCTATGACACTGGAGTTTTTGCACAGCATTGCTCCCAGTGAAAATCAACTTGCTACATACCTGGGACGCAAGACTTGGCCCGAGTGCGGCTGGATGATGTTTAATCGTAACCATCCTAAATTTGCGGAGTTTATGACGCAGTGGCGTTGGATATACGAAAGCGACGACATCTTTGAACATGAAGAATACCATGACAGTTTTATCTTTGGAGAACTAGTTGAGGACTTTAAAGCAGTGGGTGTAGAGTTCAACGATTTAGGCGGCCCTAACCAAAGTGGTCATGTGTTTATCAACAGTGTACTTGGTGCTTACATGGATCACTTAAAGGGCTTTAGAAAAGAAGTTGGCAAGAGTCTCAAAGGTGATGTGCAAGGCAGTTTCCAGCATGATGCAGATTGGTGGAAAGATTTACGACAAGTTACTAAAGAGCAAATACGACAAGAAAAACTAAAGAATCCTCATGAATATGATGCGCCACAACAGCAAAAAAGTGAGGGTATAAAAAAGTGGAAGAGCTAAAGTTTGAACAAGATTTATATGAAGATAACGGAGATTTAGTTTATTTCCATAATGGTTTAGATCAAAATCAAATACGCTTACACTATGCTTATATGAAATACTTCTTTCCAAAAACACAAGGCAGAACTGCAGTTGATGTTGGCTGTCGATTTGGTGAATATACACATTATTTGCTAAAGCACTTTGATAATGTAAAATGTTTTGAACCCAGACGGCATACACTAGTAGGGGACTTTAATAAAAACATTCCCAAGGATCGTGTGCAAGTTTGGAACTGTGGTATTGGAGACAAACAAGAGTTTGTAAACATGAATGGCGGCATAATACACAAAGACGACACTGTGGAAATTAGACCCAGTAAGTATAGAACAGATGTACCTGTTTATACACTTGACAGTTTCGGGTTCGATAGTGTAGACTTTGTTAAAGTAGATGTTGAAGGCTATGAACTTAAAGTATTACAAGGCGCACTAAAAACAATAGAAAAATACAAACCCATGATAGTAATCGAACAAAATGGCGGTGACATTAAGTATGGTTGGGCAACAGAAGAAAACCAAGCAGGCACATTTTTAGAAACCCTGGGCTATGTAAATACTGGTGTTTGGAAACAAGATTTCGTATTTGAGTATAAAGGATAAACAATGAGCAATTTAAGTGTAATACAAAATGTAACAGAAGTACGCAGTGATCCATTTCCTTATGTATGCGTAGAAGGCGCAATGCCCGATAGATTTTACAGAGAACTAGAAGCAACCTTTCCAGAAGATATGATTGTTAAACACACACAGCCACATGATGGCGGTATTACATATCGTTTTAAATGCAAGGAAGCAAAGACATGGCAAGTGCCTGCTATTTGGCAAGACTTTTTTGCATATCACACAAGTCCAGAATACTTTCGTGCATGTGCAGAACTATTTGCCCCTCACATTGTTCAAGCATATGGTGAAGAGTTTTATGAAAGTTTAAAAACAAAACCAGTTAGTGTGCGTGATGTAGACAACAGTGGACACTATGTTACAGACTGTCAGTTTGTTGTACATGAACCTGTGGATCAAACAGGCACAAGCCGTACACCACATGTGGATAATCCTGTAGAGATTTATGCTGGACTGCTATACATGCGCAAGCAAGCAGACATGGCAGAGGGTGGCAACTTTACAGTGCATCGTGTAACAGGAGAAATCACAGAAGTAAACAAGAGCTTGGGCAGGCAAGTGGATGACAGTTTACACGAGCCTGTGTTTGAAGTTCCTTATCGTGCAAATAACTTTTGTATGTTCCTAAACGTTAAAGACAGTGTACACAGTGTTACACCTCGCATTGCTCCAACAGAACGTAGACACAGCATCAATATTATTGGTGAGTTTAATGGCACAGGCAAGATGTGGAAAGTACGGGAAATTAAATCTTAAAAAATGCAACGCGATCATCTAGAAATTACAAAAAAACTACAAAAACGTAGTAAGTTTTTTTGTCCTGCAAAATGGACAGAGCTCTATCTGTACCTTAATCATGGAAATACCAACAGTTGCCATCATCCTATACCGCAGCAAATACCCCTAGAGGAACTAGAAAAAAATGTATCTGCTCTACATAATACAAAGCATAAGATACAGCAACGACAACTTATGTTAGATGGCGAACGGCCTCCTGAATGTCACATGTGTTGGAGTCTTGAAGATGCTGATGATTTTGTACTAAGCGACAGAATACACAAAAGTAGACAATGGGAAAAAGAAATAGAAGTTTTGGATGTTGATCCTAACTATGTCCCCAAGTTCATTGAGGTTGTATTTGATAATACTTGTAATTTGAGTTGTAGTTATTGTGACAGCGGACAAAGCAGTACATGGGCAAATCATATTAAACGCAATCCTGTAGAACTACAAACAGATTATAGAGAACTGTACAGTAAAGTACATATCCAACCAGGCAGTGTGAATGAAATTTATAATGCAGCATGGAGATCATGGTTTAGTGAAATAAAATATGATTTGAAGGAACTAAAAGTTAGTGGAGGTGAACCTCTTCTAAGTAAAAACTTTTGGAATTTTATGGATGACATATCTGATCTAAATCATATGAATTTTAGTATTAATAGTAACCTAAGTGTAAGATCTGAACTTGTTGATAAACTAATTTCCTATGAGTCTGACTTCGCTTCACTCAAGGTTAGCGCAAGTATAGATGCAATTGGAGATATTGCCGAATACAGTAGGCAAGGACTGGACTACAATTTATTTCTAGAAAATTGTTTTAGATACTTGGATAACACTAATCACGCTACTATTAAACTACAAGGCACTGTAAATGCATTGAGTATATTTGGGTTAACTGATATGATAGATCTTAACATCATGTTAAGAAAAAAATATGGAGATCGTATACGATCTTTTTATGCTACAATGGTTAGATTTCCAGAGTTTCAGAGTATACATATTTTACCGGATAACATTAAAGTAGAGTTAGAAAACAAACTATCAGACTGGTATTTAAAAAACAGTCAATTATTGTATCCATACGAACAGGATTTGTTTAATAAAATACTTACATACTTAAAGGAAAAACCTAAAATGCTGATCGATATAAATTATGAACAGCTAAAAGCAGATTTTTGTAAATTTATAAAATACTATGATGGTTACAGTAATAAAAAATTTGAGGATATTTATCCAGCAAACTTAGTTCAATGGGTGAACAATGCATAAGATAAAAGCATTATGCATGATACCATGGACGAATATTGATATCGCTCCGCGTGGGAATATTGCACCTTGTTGTAAGTATAAGTATGATGTTTCAAACAATGAATTTATGAACATTACAACTAATACGATACAGGAATATATAAACAGTGAAAGTTTAAAAACAATAAAAAATCAGATGCTAAATCATATATGGCCAGAAGGCTGCATACGGTGCAAAAGTGAAGAACAAAATAATATTAAAAGTAAAAGAATCTTAGACTACGAACGTTGGAAAAACCATTTTGATAACTACACCGAAGAGCAGGGATTTATCACTGCAAGCATAGCATTTGGAAATACATGCAATCTAAAATGTATTATGTGTAGTCCAGAGTCAAGTAGCCGTTGGCGTAAAGAATGGATAGAAGTATATGGCATAGATATGTCTCCACTGGAAGTTATAAACAATACTACAAGTGAGAACATATATAGTGCCTTGCCAAATGCTATACATTTTGATATTCCAGGAGGTGAACCTTTTTTAAGTGAAGTTGACAAGCAACGCGAGTTGTTACAACGTTATGTAGACACTGGACAAAGCTCTAATATGACACTTCACTATACAACAAATGCACAACGATATCCAGATTCTAGTTGGTTTGATCTTTGGGATAATTTTGCTGAAATAGATATGCAACTAAGTGTTGATGGTGTAGGTGATAGATATGAATATATACGATACCCTGCAAATGCTGATGTGTTGGCAGCGAATGTAGTAAAATATAATGCACATGCAAAAAATGCTGATAACTTTAGGCTCAGTGTTAGCCATACGCTTAGTGCATACAACATTTATTATTTGAATGAATTTTTTACCTGGTGCAACGACTCGGAATTGCCTCGTCCGTGGATTGGCAAGGTGCATACGCCAAAGCATATGCGACCGGATATTTTTCCTGACAATGTTAAAAAACAAATAGTATCACATATGAGGACAAGTACACATGAAGATGTACATACCTGGGCCCATTACTTGGAAAATAATTCAAGCAACGAATATTACGATGACTGGATAAAGTATAAAGATAAGCATGACTTATACCGCGGAACTAATTTTGCAAAAACATTTCCAGAACTCGAGGAATTAATCAATGAGTTATAGTATAGGAAAAACCAGTGGAGTTTACATAGGTGACGAAACAGTTGTTAAAGTATTCAATCTTAGAAACAAAGGTATTAAACCCACTAGAGGAAGTTATGAACTTTGTTGGCTGCGTGAAAAAACTTGCTTGGAAAGACTCAAAGGCAAACTGCATTTTCCACAGTTAATAGATAGTGATCAAGCGAGTTTAAGTTTGCAAATGACAAGCTGTGGTGAAAGTTTGTTTCATACTTGGCAAGAACACAATCTTATGTTATACTTAGATCAAATAGATGCCATAGTAGATACATTAACTGAAGCTAACATACAGTATTTTTATGTAGGAATGGATCCTGCGCAGGCGGAAAGAAACGATAAAAAGATATTTCCACTAAGTAACTTTTGTATACAAGACGGAGAACTTAGTTTAATCGACTTTGAAATGGCTAATCCAGTTGATAGCCTAGCAGAGTCACAAATAAGCGATAGACTAAAATATTTGTATGCTAACTATAATGCAGAACAATTTAAAGAATTGCTAACATATGTTTTAACAAACCCGCGATCGTCATATGAAGAAGAATTGTATGCAAAGACCAAAGATAAAAATAAAACAATGTTTAAAGAAATAAAGAAACGTAACCCAAGAGAGGTATGGAAGAACATGACTACATTTACACAACCCACTGAAAAAATTGTTAATGAATGGAAAAAGTATCAAAAACGCTACGGCATGAATGATGCTGTCGACAGAGTTGAGCGTATGAAACTTGCAACAGTTTGCACAGCGGATAAAAATGTCATTGACATTGGATGTAATGATGGATATATTACAATGCTAGTAGCACCAATGGTAAACAGTGCAGTGGGTGTAGAGCCACATGTGGAATTACCAGACAGCAAGCCTGCAAATGTAACATGGATTAAACAAACGTTTAATGAGTTTTTAGAATCTAACACACAACAGTATGATGTACTGTTAAGTTTAGCAGTTAGTATTCAATTGCGTGACTTTGGTGGACTAACAGAGCAACAGATTGTAGATGCTTACTATAGTTTACTTCCTATAGGCGGCATTGTTGTGCATGAAACACAAAAACTTGAAAATCGTCCCAACAACCAAGAACATACTGCAGCAATGGTTGCAGCATTTAAAACAAAGTTTGTAGAGATTGATCACGGACAAGCAAGACCAGGCGGTCGTAGAGAATATTATCATTTCCGCAAGGAGGCTTAAATGGCGTTTAATAACATTATGCAGTTGGCAACTGCACAACTAGTAAAGCAAGGTGCATTTGCTCCAGGTGCATCAGTGGTCGAATGGGGCAATCAGCGTTTTAGATACAGTGAAGGATGGCTAAATGAATGTGAAAAAATATCAGGACGAGTACATAGACGACCCACTAACTTTGTCTGGGAATACTTCGAAGACCTCGGTTTTAGTGACTATCTTGCTATTGACGTTAATACTGAACTTCGTGCTATTGCTATGGACCTTAATTTCATACTAAAAGACAAGTACAACTACACCACACAGTTTGACTATGTGACAAACAACGGCACAGGCGAACATATCTTTGATCAGCGCACAGTGTTTGAAAATATGCATAACTTGTGTAAGGTAGGCGGTACAATGATTAATGTACTGCCATTTGCTCCATGGTTTAATCATTGTTTCTACAGTTTTCATCCTGGATTATTCCGTGACATTGCTGCAGCAAATGGTTATGAATGGCAGTTTATGTGGTTAGCACAGAACACAGGCAAATATATTGATTGCCCAACGGGCATGGATAGTTGGACACACTATGAACAAAAGAAACCTCGTGCGCCACTGAGTGAACTAGAACGTGCATATGACGAACTACATACTAGAGATGGCAAAGCACACAATGTAAGTATTGTAACAGCATATACTAAAACCACAGACAATCCTTTTGTTATCCCAATGCAAGGTCGGTATGTCAATGATGTTGTGGATGATCTTAAAGGTGAATACAGCGAAACTAACATTGATGTTAGACAAAGAGATCATACAAGTGCTACCTACTGATGTTTGTAACTACCAATAACAAAATAGGATTTATACACATACCCAAGTGTGGCGGTACTAGTATCTATCACGCATTTAGAGGTGGACTAAGAGGACCTAACAAACGCGATAGACAGGATCCCTGGAGTCCCTGGCCAGTTATGGAGCCGCACAGTACATATAAAGAGTTTAAGGCAGAAAGTACATTTCCTGGTCCTGAGACTTGGTTTACTATTGTGCGTCATCCTTGCCAAAGATTTCATAGTTGGTATCATTATCAAATAGCCTGGGACAAAAAAAGATTAACTGGCGAGTTGCCTACAAAAGGATTGGATCTAGAAACTTTCGAGCGGAGAATTAAAACACTAGAAGAACTTGGACTAAAAGGTACATTACAAGATCTAGCTAATATCAAAAACGATACAGGAATAAAACTTGCAAGATACATAGAACATCCTATGTATCATTGGATTGCAAACTGTAAAAATATTAAAGTGTTTAAACTGGAAAAGATAAATGCGCTCTATGATTGGTTTGATGAGATAGGATGCACAGTTGAATTTACTCACAGTAAAAAAACTCCGCGGCAGAATACTTGGCAAGATGAGTTTGATGACGAAATGCTAGAACTAATTAGCAAACGCTATGCAAAGGATTTTAAGAAGTTTGGCTATGCAATATAATCTTTACTATAATACTCAGAACGCCGAAAGCAAGTGCAACTGGGTTATGCGAAGCCTGCTTAGAGGCTGGTCTGGTTCTCGCCCTGTGTATGCTCGAGGCGAAATAGATCACACACCTAGTCACTTCTGGGGATTTATTCAAGACAACCAACAGAGAATACAGGCACTAACACAAGCAAATGTAAATTGGTACTTCTGGGATATGCCTTATTGGGGAAGATGGTATGAACACATGGACAAGGGTTACTATTGGCGTGTTAGCCGTAATAGCATTCATTATCGTAAGACAGTGGATTATCCCAGCGACAGATTTGCGCAATGGCGTGTCAAGCCACATGAATATACTACAGGTAAAAAAATACTAGTATGTCCTAGTAGCGAAACAATGACACGCTATATTACTGGTATGAGTGTTGAGATGTGGCTAACAATGACCATGGGCGCACTAAGTAGACTAACAGATAGACCCATAGAAGTAAGACGCAAACCTAGAGCAAACGGCACTAGTGGACCTGCTGCAGCAACCATTTCATTTGAAGAACAAGCAAAGGACACTCACTGTGTAGTTACTTGTATTAGTCTAGCAGCAATAGATGCACAAATGATGGGCATACCAACTATATGCGATCCAGCAAGTTTTGCAGCAGATATAAGTAGTACTAGTTTAGAAGAAATAGAAAATCCTCGTCGTGTAGATAGACAGCAATGGTTTAACAATCTTGCATACAGTCAGTTTACGCATGATGAAATAGAATCGGGACTAGCACAAAGGATACTCGATGCCTAGGCTATTTGTATATGACACTGGTAGACCAAAGACCACACGATTTACACTTAATTTTGCTCGAGGTGTAATCAGACAGGGACATACAGCACCCAACAGAGCATGGGAAGTAAAGCATATGCCCATACAACAATATATAGATCACGGGCTACCACATAATATTGTACCAGGCAAAGATGCAGTAGCAACATTGGGTATATTGCGCGGCACTGGATTGTTACTAAAACAAGCAAAGCAGCAGGGCATAGATTATTACTACATGGATCATGCTTATTACAATCCAGGCTATAGTGGTAAAGGTTGGATGCGTATTACAAAAAATGGACATGCATGTACTACACTAAAGCCTTGTGATGCAGATGCTTACAATGGATTTGCAGCAAGCCAGGATAAAAATGTGATGCACCCATGGTCAGGACCAAAGGGCGATAAGATAATTGTTTGTCCTCCCACACATGCAGTGCAATGGTTTCTCGATGCACACGACTGGGAAAACTCTATAGTAGAACAGTTAAAAAATATACTACCTGAAGAACAGCATGATCGTATTGTAATAAGACCCAAGCCCAAAGAACCTATAGTTGATGAACGGGGCAACTTACTTGAACTTAGAGTAAATCCACAGACAGGAAGTTTAGCAGAAGATTTAGAACAAGCATGTTGCGTTATTGCATACAACAGTATGGTAGCACTGGAAGCAACACTCAAAGGCATTCCAGTTATTACCAGTGAGCATAGTTGCTGTACGCATGTTAGTTTTGAGTTAGAGGATCTAGCAACACCAGAAGTGTTTAGCAAAGAGCCCATCAATAGACAAGCAGTGCTAAATTGGTTAGCATGCAATCAGTGGAAAATATCACACTTAGAAGATGGTACTGCTTGGTCTAGATTGCAAGAAAACTACTCATGAGAAGATTGTTTGTAAACAGAAAAGACAGCAACGAAACTAATAACAGTGCAGCTCGACTAAACTCCAATGTGTATAATCCTGGCGATTATTGGTGTACGCCCATGCACTATTGGCAGGAGTTTAGAAAAGGCGACTGGGTTGATATTATGAACATTGATTCAGTGGACTTAAACAGTTACGATCAAATCATTGTTGGCGGCGGCGGACTACTGGGCAACGATAACTTTGATCCATATATACAACAACTGCTACCACACGCAAACAGAGTTTGGTTCTGGGCGCCTGGTATTAACAGTAACATACAAAATCATAAAGAAATAACACAACGAGGGTTTGCAAGATTAGTTGAAACCAGTCGAGCAAAGCGGTATAATCTTAAAGGATTTGTTAACGAGCAAATCACAGTGAGAGATTACAATCAGGTATATGATTACTTGCCTTGTGTCACATGTATGCATCCGGTATTCGATGATGTTGAAAGTGACGTAACGCAAGATTATTTAATACTTGCACATCATAAAGTAAAAGCATTGTTAATTCAGCATACGTTCTTTGAAAACAAAAAAAGACTACTACAGCCTAAAACAGAAATTGACAAAATAGTAAAAGAAATAAAGCGCAGTAAGTATATTGTTACAAACAGTTATCATGGTGCGTATTGGAGTATGTTATGCAACAAGCCTGTGGTAATAGTTGCTCCATGGACTAATAAGTTTTTATTTTTTAAACATCAACCTGATATTATTACACCAAACGAAATTAGTTTAATAGCATTAAAAGAACTAGAACCTAAAAAACAAATAGACTGTTATGATTTTACTAGTATAGAAACATACCCGGACTATCTTGAAGAATGTAGAACTGCAAATAGAGAATTTTATCTTAAGGTAACAGCACATGAGTAATTACAATTATCTAATAGAAAAAATAAACAGCGAGCCCGTTAGTAAAGATCCATTTGATTTTGTTTACTGTGAAGATTTTTTCAGTGAAGAACACTTTGAACAGATTGTTAATGCAACACAAGTAAATGTTCCTGAATTTGCCAGCACAGAAGAGATGTGCGAACAGTTACAGCAAACATACAACTACAGTCCTGTAAGTTTTCCAGGGTGTACTCAAGATGTTAACAGTTATATTAGTTGGTACAATACACGCAATGATGATTACAAAACTGCTAACAAGGATTTGCTCGAGGGTGTAGGCATTGCTTTTAGACTTCAGTCATATAGTGATACTATACTACAAGAACTTGTGGACTTTTTTAACAGCGATGCGTGGCATAGTTGTATTAAAAACAAATTTGGTAAGACTGAAGAAACTAGAGTAGAAACAGCAATACAAAAATATGTAAGCGGGTATGAAATATCTCCACACCCTGACATAAGACGCAAATGTGCAACATATATGATTAATATAAATCATCCACGAGCCGAACATTTAGAATTACACACACATTTTATGAAGTTTACAAAAGATAAACAGCATTTGTATGAGTATTGGAAAAATAACTTAGATGTAGATCGTTGCTGGGTTCCTTGGAGTTGGGCAAAGACTGAATTCAAACACACTAAAAACAACAGCGTAACAATGTTCGCTCCAAGCAACAACACAATACATGCTGTGAAATTAGACTACGATCATTTACAGTTTCAGAGAACTCAATTTTATGGCAATCTTTGGTATACTGATAGCGAAAAATTGCCTAAGGCAACATGGCGAGATTTAATTTAAATCTGTGCAGCCCACTGCTTAAAAGCAACTAGGTTGTTGATATACCAAGGGCTGTTATAGTTACGAGCACCTGCTGCAGGATCCACAAACAGTGTTTTTCCGTGATATAGATTTATTGTAGCATTTAGGAATGTTTTATTACAACAAATGTGTGTTTCGTGCTTGTCTCCGGGAAAAGGAAAACCTGCACTGTGTATACCGCCTACACTTACACTGTTAGGCATAGTCCAGAGTATATTAGCAACACCAGCACCAGCAGTGCTTATGTATTTTTTCATGCCATTGAATAGCACAATTTTTTCTGCAAGTGTATAATTCTCACCAAACACTTCAGTATATCCCAGACTAGCAAGTATATCTACAACTTCATCTTCATTGGTTAGTCCACGCTTTACAGTATTATCTTCTCCAATAACTGCTTTGCGATCACTAAGTGGATTAGCGTGAGCTCTGCGACTTAGATATACGTTGTCATACTGTTCTACATGCGCACGAATTTTAGCACGTTCTATGCAATCTTGTAACAAATGATATTGTGCTGCAGCAGGTCTTGCACGTTTTCTGCGATGATCCTGCCCTATAGTGTCACCAAAATACACACGTTCGTATACAGTGTTTTCATCTGAAAATTCATAATCAATATCCAATAGTTGCAACAGTTCTTCTACAAATGGAGGATGTTTTACAATTCCTCCTTTGGGACGAGGATTGCAATTTACAATTAGTTTAAGATTGGGTACAGTTTTACGCAGTTCAAAATATCTTGTTAAACACCCCACTCCATCTAATAACATGTGATAATAATTAACCAGCGGGATAGTATACCAGTAAAAATAGTTTCCAGTACGGGTATGACTAACTTCTGGTATTGAGATAGGTGTTTTATGATTCTTAAAAATAG
>Ga0206131_10006481_pt1 | contig 11965 bp, 18 predicted proteins | sample Helgoland_Spring_FD_148636 | JGI IMG/M metagenome (GOLD analysis project Ga0206131, IMG submission 148636) | Pelagic subsurface seawater microbial communities from Kabeltonne, Helgoland, North Sea - Helgoland_Spring_Bloom_20160517_1 | ecosystem: Environmental > Aquatic > Marine > Epipelagic ... | reverse complement strand
TAGAAATTGTTTTAACTGAATTATGTTCAAAACAATTTTGGTTATGCTTTAATGCCCACTCATAAACTTTAAACAATTCAGGTTTTAAATAATAACCTATAGCTTGCTTTTTATTTACTGCATTTAAAACAATTGGTGTATTATATTCATTAATTTTTGCTAATGTATCTTGATTAACATTTTTAATTAATCTAATTTCCTCACCATTATCTATTTTTACTGTACCAAATTTCCAATCAGGGGCCTTTGAAAATAATGGCTTATAAGGATCTGAAACTTCAGAAAATTCTTTTACCAATTTTCTAAGATCATTTCTATTTTTACCAGCATAAACTTTATAAACAGTTTTAACTTTATTATGCTGATAATATTCTCTAATTAATTTAACAACCACCATAAATAAAGTGCTATATGAATTAATTATAAATATACCTAATTTTAAAGATATTGATGACTTTTTATTTACTTTATAAAAAGCTAATACCCTATCTCCAATAGCAATTGCTAATTGAGTTAAGTTTTGACCTTCAGATACTCCAGTGGCTATCATTGAATGTGATAACTGTATTGCAATATTAAAATCAATTTTATTATTATTAATAACTGTTATAACATCTGCTTTTCTATTACCTGAAGTTTTATTTGATAATTTATCAAACAACATCTCCATTTGAGTTCTTATCTTTATTCCCACTGGACCCAGCGTTTCTAAATTGCTCAGCTGTTCTTTTAACATGTGCTTTCCTCCTATTTATTCTTAATAATTCATTTTCAATTTTAATAATTTCAGAACCATAAATTTCGGTCAAAGCCTTCATAGCCTTAATTTGATCTTGAGCTTTAATTTTATCCCTAATTAAAACCTTTTGCTTTTCAAGCAATGACCTCAATTTATTTTCTCCAGTATTATCAATTACTAATTTTAGATAATCTATTTTTAATTTGTTCATATTTTAAATCCACATTATCTATTCCCTTATTTAAATCGTCCATATCAGCAGTAATATTTTTAAAGCTTTCATTGACAATTATACCTATTTGTATTTGATCAAATTTGATCCTATTTATCTTTGTAGTTAAGTCTTGATTAAAGATAAATAAAACCACAATTGAAAATACCAATACAAACAATAACCAAGTTGGTATTTCTATCATTAATTTCCTTCCATAATAAATTGATAATCAGTTTCACCAGCTATTGATGGTCTGAAATCTTTTATTATATTTCCTGTTAGTTTATTTTGAGCCCTATTTTTATCATCAATCCAACTTTTAGTTTCCAATATATTATCAATAACTAAATTTGGATTTTCTAAATCAAAGCCCTTAACTCCAACATAATGAAATGCTTTGGTAATACGATGTTGATGCTTTTTAAAATAATCCTCATCATAACCACCAAATTTACGATTGTTATCCCTAGGTTTTTCTTCTTTTCTTACATCAGATCCCTTTATGAATTTCCAATCCCTATCATTATTCATTTTTATTTGTAATGCTGGAATAGCCGTTACAACTTTACATCTTCCATAATGACCTGTTGTATGATTGAAATTATGTGTTGCAATCTGAGCCAAGTTTTTAAATATAGGATAACCTATACCTAATCCTTGAAAATCAGGAAGCACAACCACTCTTCCAATATTATAACAAGCCTTTAGCTTTGGATGAGGAAAAGCATTTAAAGAGCCATAACCTACTAATGCATTGTTCCAATAATACAAATAACAATGTGGTGTATTACTAGGAAGTTCTGCAGTTAAATAGTGATGCTGTTTAAATACGCTCCAAGCACTTTTGTCGGCTTTTCTAATTTCCAAAGTGATGTTTGGTCGCCTGGCTAACCTTTCCGTGCTTAAGATTCCAGTTTTGGTATCAAATATCCAATCCGGTCTTAACCACTCAATTACGTCATAATGGCAACCTACCAATACGATATTTTTTAAGCCTTTTCTATCAACATATTTTCTAATTGAATTAGATAAAGCCTTAGCAACATTCCTATCTATAACAGAAGTAAATTCATCTACCACCGCATTAGATTTTAAAGCCATAGCCATTTGAGCTCTAAATTTTTGACCTGTTGATAATGTTTGATATGGTTTAAGTTGATCAGGAATACTATTTAAAGCAACTGCTGATAACTTTTCTGCGGCTTCATCATATGAATTAAAATGACTTGCTACCGCTTTGTTAGGATCCCAAATATATTCCTCTTCCTGTAATCCTAATGTTTTTAATATAGAACTTTTACCTGAACCACTTGGTCCAACTATTAATCCTATACCAAAGTCTTTTGGCATATCAAAACTTGGTACAGTAAAACTATTTTCTCCTGTCCAAGCAAAATCACTGGCAGAACTAATCCTGTCAGTAATAGCATCTCTTTCAACTTTACTTTTTAGTATTGTCATTATTATCTCCTATGTTATTTTAATACTTGATGGTTACGGCCTTCCATACACTTTTTATATATATTTGCATATTGATTATGACCTTCAGGACTTGAAAGCCAAAAATTAATATTACCTAAAAGTGTACTATTTTCTTTTGCTAAATGTGAACAATGTAAAAGATCATCTGAAATTTCTGAAGCATTAGATGTTTCAAATTTTGCTTTACCTTTTGTATCAATAACTGGCACATATTTAGCACAACCCTGTAATAACAAAATAAATATTGTTATTAACATTATTGTTTTATTCATTTTTACCTCCTTCTTTTATTATTGTTTTTACTATTGTTGGTATTGGATTAAATTTATAATTACTACAACCAGTAATTAATAAACATATAATTATTATTTTACCAATAAACATAATTAGCTAATCCATTTCCTAATATTACAATAATTATTGCAAATATAGTCAATTTAAAATTATCACTCATTAATATCCCCCGTTAATTGATTGTTGTACCCTTGCTAACCTATTGTATAATTGATCTTCAAATACAACTGGATAGTTAGATTCATCATAATAATTATTAGGTAACATTATAAATTCTTTATCACCTATTTTATATATAATATCCAAATGGTATTCATAAGTAATCCAAGTCCGTCTAGGATTTTTTATATCCAATAATATAACAGATTCTGGACCAGCTTTTTCTTCCACCAATTTATTATTAATATCAATAATTAATTTATCTTTATTAATTAAAAGTGGTGGTGGTGGTAACTCATTTTTCCTATCAATCATCTTTTTTATATTAGGCTTAAGCATACCTTCTCCTGTTTAATATTAAACGTAGTCATATCATCAAATTGTTCTCCAATAAGATTTGCTAATTCTGCAAACTCATTTAAAGGTCTTTTTGTTCCATTAACTTTTTGATCTGCTTTTAAACCTTTTTGAACATGTTCTATTCTTTTATCTAAAGTCTTCATATTTATTTTTATATTACTCATTATTTATTCTCCATTATTTTAGTTTTTAACAATTGTTCAAATACAAATGTTTTAGCATAGTCTTTTCTATAATCTTTAAGATCAACTGTTAATTGACTTAAAGCAACTGTATGTGAAGCATTTCTAAATTTAGCATCCTTTGGTTCAACTCCATCTTTTATAAAGTCTTCATTAAGTTTATGTAAAGTGCCTATTGTTGAAATAGCCTGCATTATATTAGCAATAAAAAATAAACTTGTTTTTCTATTTTCTAAAACATCTTTTAATAATTGTTTTGGTTTTCCATATAACCAATAACCAGCATTTACAGATTCAAATCTAGGATATTCTTTACTTAACATTTCAACTTCATCATCCACGTTAATATCAAAACCCTTTATTAATTTATTCATATTTATCCTCCATTGTTTGTTGTTTTTCTTTTGGAGTAGGCTTTAACACCCACTCCGCTATTTGCTTTTCAAATCTCTTTATTTGAGATTCAATTTCAGATTTATATTTAAACCATACTTCAGTTATTAAAGATAGGTTAATATTTTTAACATTAGCTAAATCATAACCAACTCTTTGACCTGGTAATTTATATTGAGGTCTATCAGGAAATGGTGTATTCATTCTTTCCTCTCTAGGAAGATTATACCAATTTTCTTTAGTTTCCTCATATTTTGAAACCCACTTAACCAAAGCATCTACTGTACCTTGACTTGGTTTACTTTCAATTACCGTTTTAAGTAATGGTTTTAATATTATCTTAAGATATTCAACTTTTGATTCAGTTGATTTTTCCCAAGACTTATATCTTGCTCCAAAGCAAATATTGTCTCTATAACCAAGAGCAATATTGAAACCATGATCTGCAATAATATTTTGCTTACCATGATAATCAACTAACTCCCAATAATCGTGACATATACCACAAGTTGCTTTGTTTTCTAAAGCGGCCTTTTTAATTCTTTCCGCTTCATAATCCTTTTCAAGATTCTTAGGTCTTCTACCAGGTTTAATAAATGGTTTAAGACTTAAAAGAAGTTCATGATTTTCAATTAATAAAGGGAACTGTCTATAAATTGCCTTTAAATCTAAATCAGGAACATATTCTGTATTTAAAGTAATATATTTACCTGTACATTTAGCATCTTCATAAGTATGAAATGCTGGATAAGTATATACAAACTCTTCATTTGAAATATTACCATCATATTTTGGATAATAGTATGGGTTCTTTTTCTTTTTAGTTTGTCTTAAAAGATTTTTAAAGAATTTATTGAACTTAGTAAATTCTGATTTTGTAATATATTTACTATCAATTATATAAGTAAACTCTTCCAAAGCTTCTTTAATAAAACCAACTATTTGTTCTTGGTTATATATTCTATCTCTTCTCATTTATCCTCCTACAGATTATTATTTTACTTTTTTAACGTACCATCTTTTACTTGCTTCAAATAAAGAAGGAAAAACTTTAGCAATTTCTAAAGCAGTTTCTGTAACTAATTTTTTGTACAAAACTGTTCTTTTCATTCTATTATTTTTAAAATCAACTTCTAATTTAGAAGCCAACTGATCATAATTAGTATATTTGTGTCTAATTATATCAAATTTTTCATCCATTGGGTAAAATGAACTGCTTAAAACAGTATCTTTTGCCTTTTGAATATTTTGTATTTGTATTTTCATAATATCCTCTTTGTTAATTATAAATAAAAACCATCTAAAAAATTAGGTGGTTATCATTTGTAATTGTGATCTATTTAGAATTAATGGCTGGTTTTTATACCAACTTAGCTAATAAAGATAAATTATACCCTTAGCCAGGAATTTCTACTCGGTTGATATGCCATTAAGAATTGTTAGATCCCTTGAACCCTTAAAGTTGCGGTGTAGCCCCATGTTACTGGTATTTTAATATACCCGCTGGATTTTTATGTTTTTTAATTAATAGATCCTGAACTAGTAATAAAATTAATATATATCTATTTATTAAAATTAAAAGCCTTTTAACACAATAAATAGCAATTAGTTTCCTTATACCACTAGGCCGATAATTATATACATTTTTTATAGATAAATAATCACTACGAAAATGGATATATTTAGGTTTTTTCTGCGACTGATTTGAACCTTCTGTAAGGTATAGATTTTGAAATCCTAATTCTATGCCTTACAGAGAAGCTAAAAACAAAAACTTATCTATAAGCTTATATGAATATATTCTTATTTCTATACCTTACAGAGAAGTTAATAACTAACTAATTAATTAGTCTATTTTTATAGCCAATGTATTTTATATCCTCCTAATATATTGGCTTTATAAATAGATTAATTATTTATTAAAGGAGGATAAATGCGTGATGGTTATCAATGTGAAGATTGTAAAAACACAACTAACCCGGACCAATTTACTTGCAATTGTTTGTGCTTAAATTGTGGTCCATGTGACGGAGAATGTAAATATGGCGAGAAAGTTCAAAAGCTTTGTGGAAAGAGCCAAACCCAAGAAACGGGTAAGGACTCATAAAAAATCTTTAAATAAAGATGAAAAACGAAGTTATAAGAAATATAATAGACAAGGTAGAAGACCTCAATAATATAATAAGGAGAAAATAATATGTTATTAAATAATGTAGAGTTAAGTTGGGTAAAATTAGATCCTAAAAATCCAGATATGGGTTTTGATAAACAGTCACCTCAGTATTCATGTACTGTAAAGACTGCGGATAAAGTTCAAGCTGAGGCTTGGAAAAAAGCTGGTATAAATGTAAAACCAGCAGAAGAAAATGGTGGTGTTATTTACACGGCTGGATTAAAGAAAAAAATTTATGCCGATGCAGATGGTAAATATAATACTGCTCCACCACCTGTTGTAGATAAATCTTTACAACCAATTCTTGATACAAGTACTATTGGAAATGGATCCAAGGGTAATGTTCAAGTTAAATTTAAACCATATGAATATATGGGTAAAAAAGGCATATCAACACAGTTGTTAGCTTTACAAATTACAGATATTGTTGAATATCAAAATGCAGATAAATTAGAATTTGCACAAATTGATACAGATAAAGACGTAATTTAATTAGCATTTAATATTATTGGCTGGGTTTAATCGCCCAGCTAATTCTATGCCTTACAGAATAGGAAATTATGAATCTTAAAGATAAAATGTTTAAAATGCACACATTTAATATTGATAAAAAATGGTTAGATTTAATTAAGTCAGGTGAAAAGAAATCTGAAATTAGAAAATATTTATTACCATTAGAAGGTCAAAGAGTTGGCTTAGTTAATAATGATACTGGTAATATAGAATTAATTATTACTATTGGTATTATAATAGATTTACAAGTTTTAGAAGAGGAAGATTTAGAGCTTATATTTGAAGAGGCTAAAATAGATGATGAATTTAGAAAATTTTATCCTTGTAATTATTTATATACAATTAAAAAAGTTGAAACAGTTCATTAATTATGAAAACAATTATATTAATATTATTTATTATAAATGCACAACCAATTAAAATACCTGTTAAAATTAATATAGGTGAATCTTGTGAGGATGCTTATTATAAAATGGTTATTTGGAAAGATAATCCTAATTATAAACCAGGTAATTATGAAACATGGGGTTATTATACTTATAATAATAAACCAACATTTGGTTATACTTGTTACAACAAAGGAGATTAAATATGATTATAGGAGTTGCAGGATATAAAGGCTCAGGAAAAGATACAATTGCAAATGTATTACAAACAAGTTTTGGATTTGAAAAGATGTCATTTGCACAACCAATTAAGGATATAGTACATAATACATTTGGTATTGATAAAGCAATATTATCTGGTGATGGTGGTGAAAGAGAATTTAGAGAGCAATCATTACCTGGTTGGTTTTATTTATCTCCAAGAGATATGATGCAAAAGATTGGTATGGCATTTAGAGATGAATTACATAAAGATATATGGGTAAAAGTATTAGAAAATAAAATTAAAAGTGTAAAACAAAATATTGTTATACCTGATGTAAGGTTTAAAAATGAATTAGAATTAATTAATAAATATGGTTTTTGTGTTGGTGTTAAAAGGCCAGGACATAATGGTGATGAGCATAGATCTGAACATGGTTTAGATGATGTTGAGTTACCAATAGTTTTTGATAATAATAGTTCACAAGAAATGCTTTATGCAAAAACATACAACTACTTTAAGGATAAATTAAAATATGAAAATAATATATGATATCGAGACAAATGGCCTTATAGATACGGTTGATACAATTTGGTTAGTAGTAACTAAAAATATTGATACTAATGAAATAATTACTTTTAGTGATTATGATGTTGATTCAAAACCATTAAATGAATTAGTACCATTTTTAAATAAAGCAACTGTATTAATAGGTCACAATATCATAGGTTATGATAATGTTGTAATGCATAAATTACTTAACTGGACACCACCTGCATCAATTAAAATGATTGATACTATGATTATTAGTCAAATGAATAATTTTAGAAGAGAAGGTAAACACAGTCTTAAAAACTTTGGTCTTATATTAAATGATGCTAAAGGTGAAAGCCCAGACTTTTTAAAATATAGTCCAGAAATGAAAACATATGCGATTCAAGATGTTAATTTGAACCATAAAGTTTATAAATATGTTATTAATGAAGCACAACAATTAATAGCAAATAGACCAAAATTTCAACAGGCTTTAAGAACTGAGCATGCTATTGCTGAATTATGTTCACAACAAATTAAAACTAAATGGAAATTTAATACGCCTTTAGCCAGAAAACATTATGAATATTTAGCTTCAGAAATGAAAATTATTGAAGATGAAATTAATCCTACTTTAAAACCTAGAAAAGTTTTAATAGATAAGGATCCAAAAAAGGCTAAATATTTACAAGATGGTAGATTTAGTTCTGTTTCTGCAAGAATGTTATCACAATTTTTAGGTACAGAAATAAAACAAACTGATACTGATAAATGGAACCCTAATGATACCTTTCAAAGGTTTAATATGATTGAAGCTGATTTAGGTAATATGGATCAAGTTAGAGGTATGTTATTAGATAATGGTTGGCAACCAAGCCAATATACACCAAAGGGAGAGCCTAAAATTACTGAAGATACTTTAAGCTCTATTAAAGGTGACATTGGTCAAAAAGTTTTAAAGTATTATCAATTAAGATCTAGACATAGTGTTTTAAGAGGCTGGATTGAACTTGCTGAAGCAAATAATGATAGAGTTTATGTTGAAGCTTTTAATATAGGTACTCCAACTTATAGACAAAGACATTCTAAAATTGTTAATGTACCATCAAGTAATTCTTTCTTTGGTAAAGAAATGAGAGAATTATTTATAGCTGATACTGACAAGGTTATGGTTGGTTGTGATAGTTCTGGTAATCAAATTAGAGCATTAGGTCATTATTTAAATAGTAAAGAAATAAACGATCATATTTTAAATGGTGATATACATCAAAGAACAGCAGATGTTGTAGGTGTTCCTAGACAATTAGCTAAGAGCCTATTATATGCTACAATTTTTGGTGCGGGTTTTGCTAAGTTAGGTAAAATGGTAAATGGAATTGAAGATTTAGAAAAGGGTAGAGAAGTTAAGAATAAATTATACGTTGCCTTTCCTGGATTGAAAGAATTAAATAATAGATTAAATAAATTTTTTTATACAACACAAAACAAAGACGGTATGGGTTTTATTCCAGCATTAGATGGAAGAAAAATATATGCTGAATCTTCATTTAAATTGTTAAATTATTTATTACAAGCATATGAAGCAATTACAGTTAAATCAGCTGTTGTTAATGCTTTTAAAATGTTTAAAGAGGAAAAATTAAATGTTGATATGTTAGGTTTAATTCATGATGAGGTTCAAGTTCAAACTAAACCAGAGAATATTAAAAGAGTAAAAGAAATATTATCTTATTCATTTGGTGATTTTATTACTAAGGAATTAGAATTAAATATACAAATGGCAGGAGATGCTAAAGAAGGAAAAAATTGGTATGAAACACACTAATAAAATGATAGGGATTGTTGATGGTGATGTATTAATATACAGAGCCTGTCATAAATCAATAAAGGATAATTTAAATATTAAAAAAACATTTGATGACATATATGAAGATGTAAAAATAAATACAGCTTGTGATGAATATAGTTTGCATGTTTCAGGTGGTGGTAATTTTAGAAAAGAATTACAACAAGAGTTTTTAAAATATAAAGGTAAAAGACGAGACAAACCAGATAATTATTTAGAATGTCGTAATTATGTTATTGAAAAATATAATCCAATTATGGTAACTAATTATGAAGCTGATGATACAGCCTCTGTTGAAGCATTTAAATATATTAAAAAAGATCAATTATATATGCTTATAACAGTTGATAAGGATTGGAAGACTATTGGTGGTTTATTTTATAATTTATTACATAATAATTTATCTGCTGTTTCTACAGTTGAAGGAATAAAATTTTTTCATCAACAATTATTAACAGGTGATGCTGTTGATAATATACCAGGTATAGAAGGTATTGGTCCAGTAAAAGCTGATAAAATATTAAAAGATAAAGATTTAAAAGGTCAATTTGAAGCAGTTATAAAAGCTTATAAAACACATTATCCAGATGATTTTATATCTAGATTAAATGTAATGGGTACAATGTTATATCTTATAAAAGATTTTAAAGATCATTCAAAATGGTCGATAGAATATTGGAAAGGATATATTAATGGCATTTAATCAAAAAAAATATAATGGTTCTATTAGGGGTATAGCTGTTACTGCTTGTAAAGCTTCTAAAAGAAGGGCTAATAGTAAAAATTTACCATTTAATTTAACTTCTGATTATTTAGAATCTATATTTCCTAAAAATTGTATATGCCCAATTTTAGGATATAAAATGAAAGTATCTGATAAATCTTTAGGTAAATTGAGTCCAACATTAGATAGAGTTAATCCAAGATTAGGTTATGTAAAAGGTAATGTAGAATTTGTTTCAAATATAGCAAATTGTATGATGACTTGTGCTACCGGTAAGGATATTAAAAAGTTTGTTAAATGGGCAACCAAAAAATATAAAATAACATAGAGAAGAGGAAACTTATGGGAAAAAATACGACATTTATTAAACACACCAGCTGTGAAAGTTGTGGTAGTAGTGATGCCAATGCTGTTTATTCAGATGGATCTACATATTGTTTTAGTTGTAGAAAAAGTACTGCATCTGGAACAGAAGATACAGAAGTAGAATTTAATGTAGTACAAACACAATTAACTTTGGATGAAATTGGACAGCTCCCTGTTGATTCAATTAGAGGTATATCCAAACAAGTTTTATATAATGCTGGTGTTAAAATTGAATATGATGAAAATAGAAATATTGTTAGTCATTTTTATCCCATAACAGTAAATAAAAAGATTAAAGCATATAAGAAAAGAATAGTTGCTACCAAAGATTTTAGATCAATTGGTAAAGCAGATGTTCCTGAATTATTTAATCAATGTAATAGTGGTAAAAGAAAAAACTTAGTTATTACTGAAGGTGAAATAGATTGTTTATCAATATTAGAAATGTTAACAAAAGCTAAGGCTCAATTTGATGTTGTATCAATTGTTAATGGAGCCCAAAGTGCTAGAAGAAATATTGCAGCTAATTTAGAATTTGTTAATAAATATGAAAAAATATTTTTAGCATTTGATAATGATGAATTTGGTATTGAAGCATCAAAAGATGTTGCACATATTATTAAGCCTGGAAAAGCTCATATTGTAAATAGTGTTCACAAAGATGCTAATGATGCTTTAACAAAGGGTTTAATTGATGAATATCTTCAAGATGTTTGGGGTGCTAAAGCTTATAAGCCTGATAATTTTGTTTCAGGTGAAAAAATATGGCAAGCATTTAAGGAAAGATCTGAAGTTAAATCAGTTGCTTATCCTGATTGTTTAAAAGGTTTAAATGATAAATTATTTGGTATGAGATTAGGTGAAATTACTTTATTTACATCTGGTACAGGTAGTGGTAAATCAACTGTTGTTAAAGAAACTATTTTAAATTTATTAGATAAAACTGAAGATAAAATAGGTTTAATATCCTTAGAGGAATCTATTGGTGATACAGCTACTAAATTAATTGGTATGTCTATTAATAAAAATATTAGAATGCCTGGTGATGTAACTGATGAAGAAGCTAGGGTTGGTTATGATAAAGTATTTAAAGATGAAAGATTAATATTATTAGACCACCAAGGATCTGTAGCTGATAGTTCTTTATTAAATAGGATTGAATATTTAGCAGCACTAGGTTGTAATTATTTAATACTTGATCATATTACAATTGCTGTAAGTGAAGGTGTTGATGGTGCAACAGGCAATGAAGCTGTTGATAAAGTAATGAGCTCTTTATTAAAAATTGTTAAACGGTATAATATTCATTTAACTTTAATTTCTCATTTAAGAAAAAGTTCTGGGGAAGGTAAGTCATTTGAAGAAGGTGTTATGCCTAATTTAGATTCTATTAAAGGA
>Ga0206131_10006474_pt1 | contig 11970 bp, 9 predicted proteins | sample Helgoland_Spring_FD_148636 | JGI IMG/M metagenome (GOLD analysis project Ga0206131, IMG submission 148636) | Pelagic subsurface seawater microbial communities from Kabeltonne, Helgoland, North Sea - Helgoland_Spring_Bloom_20160517_1 | ecosystem: Environmental > Aquatic > Marine > Epipelagic ... | reverse complement strand
ATTAAACGCTATTTCTGCTTCATTAACTTCTGGTGGGTCAGGATATCAATCTCCATTATCGAATTATTCTGTAACTACTACTGGTGGTGGTGGTAGCGGATTAGTAATATCAATTGATAGTATAGATGAAAACTTTAGATTATCAAGTGGTAAAGATTTAGTAGGTTCTATTACTCAAACTTCAAATGACTATCCCCCCAACACCTATGGGGGTACTTATACTACATCACCATCAGGGGTATCTGTTCAACTTGCTAACCAGGTGGATGCTTTGGGCGTTCCCGATCTTATATTAGTAGTGCTTAATACAGCTACTGGTGTAGAAGTTGGGGATACTATTACAATCCCTGCTGCCGATTTAGGTGGTGGGTCCCAAGATGTTATTATAACCATTCAGTCTAGCGATTTAACAAGTACTGGTGGTGCTATTAATGGTATTACTTTAGTAGATGGGGGTAGTGGATATACTTCAATCCCAACTTTAACTATAAACGGTAATCCGGGATCCGGAGCTAATATTGATTTATCACTTATTTCTACACAAAATTGGGGAGGTAGTTATACTACTCCTTTTGGTCATATCCCATTTACCCAAGATACTGATGAAGAATTTTTTAATGGAGAATTAAGTGGTTCTGCTATTGTAGTAACCACTGGTAGTTTAAATAATCCTACAATTACCCCAAAATTAGTATTTGAACAAACTGCTACTGTTAACGAAAGGTCAATAATTTTATTTAACTTTCAACCAAATATTAATTATCAAGTAATTATAGAAGCAACCAATCTTCAAAACCTGGGTAATTTTTCAATTATTAATGGTAATAATGATTCTTATGTATTCTATACATCCCCAGATATAACCCCTGTGGATACTTTTACAATTAGTTTAGGTGTAGAAGATTTATTTTTAAATAAGAAAAATTTAGAAACACCTAAATTAGCATTCTTACCTGATACTACCCCTTCAGGTGGTAATTTCACATATACTGTAAGTATTTACCAAAATATTATAGATGATGAGAATCTAGCTTTACTTAATAATGATACAGTAGCTAGACAAAGTAATATTTTCTGGGATTTAGATTATTCTACTAATGCTATACAAGCGGTAAATCAACAAGCTATAATTGCTGCATCTCAACAAGGTGGTGATTTACCAAAAGCATTTGTTCAAGATTACAATTACTATTCAACACCTATAAAAACACGTAATTATTTAGGAGCCAAATCAACCTCTCCAAATTTTAATCAAAACACAACATCTGGAGGATTTGGTATTCTACCTAATGTCGAACTTTTAAATGCTGCAGCTTATGGTATAAATTACGGTGGTGGAACTTCACCTGAAATTTTAGGATTAGGAGGTACAAGTTTAAATAATATTTATATTGTAGGGAATTCAAGAGATGCTATAAATATTATCCCTCCATCTACCCCTAACTATTCAACTACAATTAATACTTCTTTAGAATATGGGGATGTAATTTCATTATATCAATATAAAGCAACATCTGCCAATATTCCTACTAAATTAGAAGTTGTATCTACAGACATAGCAGTTCCTCCAATTTCTTCATATATGGTTCCTTCAACTCAAGGTATAGGTTATGCAACTTTTCTTAGTTCTGACAATTCATTTAAATTTAATACTGGAGTTGGTGGTGGAGTATATAGAGTCGGTAGAAACTCAAGTGGGGATTATGTAGATGCAAATTTCTTAGGTGCAAGTGTTTTTCTTGAAGAATTTGAAAATCAATTTAATTCTTCTCCTGATGATTGGTATGTTAGTATTTATAGCATTTTAGATTCTCCGGTAGTATATAATGGTTCAACTGCTACTAAACCTTACCAATTTTCGCTAATTTCTTCACCTGAAGATCCATTTGGACCCTATGGTGTAGCTAAAATCACAAATATACTTAATGATAGTGTTACTCCTGAATATAAAATATATCTAAATAGAGATCTTTCATTATTAAATGGGGGTGAAATTGGAGATGGTTATGGTATATTAATATGGCAGTCTCAAGGAAATAGTATTATTGTTAAAAATAGTACCCTCCCAGGAGTTGAACAAGGATTAATATATTCAGAATATGCTCCTACTACTTTATCAGAAAACTTAGATTATATTAGTAAAACTTACGCTAATAATTCTAATTAAATTTGGCATAAAGCTAAAACAATCATATATTTATAACAAAATACGTATTAAACAATGGGATATTTAAATAATTCGGTAGTAACTGTAGATGCTATCCTTACAACAAAGGGTAGAGAGTTACTTGCTAAAAATGATGGTACATTCCGTATCACACAATTCGCATTAGCGGATGATGAGATTGATTATACACTCTATAACCCTTCACACCCATCAGGCTCAGCTTTTTATGGTCAGGCAATTGAAAATATGCCTTTACTAGAAGCATTTCCTGATGAAACCCAAATCATGAAGTATAAACTTACTACTTTACCTCGTGGTACTGCTAAGATGCCAATCTTAGATGTAGGTTATACTAATATTGTAATTAAACAAGGAGCTTCATTAGCAATTACCCCACAAACACTAAATTATTTAGGTGGTAACCAAAACGAAGCTAGTGGTTACACAGCTACTATTTCAGATGTTAGATTATTATCTACTTTTGAAGGTGTTGGTATAGATTCAGCCCAAACAAATGCTTTAAATGTTAATTCAACAACTACACTAGGTACTAACGTATCTGCAACAGTAGTAGGTACAACAATTAATCTTAGAGCAACTACAGTTAATACATTATTTGGTGCTAACACTGCATTATACGCTACAATGACAGTTGTAGGTAGAGATAGTGGAGCAAGATTACAAGTCCCCATCACTATAACTAAAGTATCCTAATTATGTCATTTAATAGATTAGAAGCAGACGATTTTGTAGTATCAGCTGATAGTATTACAGCAGGTATTTTTACTGATAGTCAAATCCCAGAAATCACTACATTTTTTACATCATCTACTCAACGCCTTAGTACTTCAGGTGATTACTATAGAAATATTTTTTCTAATGCCGCAACGTCATCTTTAGAATTTGCAGTTACTTATGGTAACGAATTAGGGAGTGGTAGTATTGCTTATGATTTAAATGTAGATGGTAAATCCCCTTCTTCTACTGTTTATGGTCAGTATCGTACTTTAGTATTAGGTGATGAAAATGCAGATTTTACTTTTGGTAGTATTACATCATCAGATTTTTGGGCTATATCAATGGAAAGAAACAGATATAAAGAATCTATATTCCCAGGTTCAACTACTTTATTACTTGAAAATGGCGGTGATACTATTTCTCTTACCGATGATAGTCAAGTAGCTTCTTCTGTTGTGTTTAATGATGCAGGTAGAGTATTCCAATTAGTATCAGGTTCAGCAGGGAATGTAGTTACTTCTTTAGAATCAAATGGATATAGTATAGGTTCAGGTTCATACGGTTTATTCTTACCAGATATTGCTACTTATATTTTAAATCCAAGAGCATTAGCTAATACTTTTGTTAATGGTGGTATTGAATTAGATGCTATAACAACATCTGCCTTAACTATTACTAATAACCCAAACACAAATATAATATTTAAATCAATAAGATCTGGAGCTTCATTTACAGCTAATTCAGAAGAAACAATTACTTCAGATTTTGTATTTGTAAGACCTAGAAGTTCCCAGTTTAATTACTCAGAAAACCCATCATTTATTTCAGGCTCAACTGGTGAGGTATTATTCCCATCATTTATTAATTCACCTACAACATATATTACAACTGTAGGTTTGTATAATGATACTAATGAGTTGTTAGCAGTAGCTAAATTATCAAGACCATTAGAAAAAGATTTCACAAAAGAAGCTCTTGTTAGAGTAAAATTAGACTTTTAAAATAAATGAATGAGTGCATTCAAACAATTTTTATCACAGGACATAATAGTAGAACCCTTTAAAGTAAATAAGGGGTTCTCCTTTCCTGCTTCTGAATTTAACAATTCTAATGTCCAAATAGCTAGATTCAAAGGTAAAAATATTCAATCGTCCCCCTTTATTTCAGGTTCAAACCCTATAACTGGAAATAGTTCGGTAGGTATCCAAGACCAAGAATTATTATATAATTCAGTTAAAGAATTATATTATTCAAATTTCACTACTTCTTCATTTGGATCTTCTATTCAAACACAAAGTTTATTTCCCGGAGAAAATGTAGAAGGTGATGTATTTGTAGGTAGTCCAAATTCTGTAGGTAGATATGAAAATTATTTACAAAGTACAGATGACGTTATTAGATACTTCCCTACAAAATCAAATTCACAAATAGCAATTCTTTCTATACCTTCTCGTTTATGGGGTAATTATATCCAACCCAATTCATTTAAATTTAAAATTACAGATCCTACACAAGGAGTAGATTATACAATTATAGATGATGGTAATGGTCAAATTACTTATGATACTGGAGGGTATTTAGGAAATATTATATATACTCATGGTATAGTTATATTTACTAACGGTGCTGATAATGCTGGTCTTAATGAAGGATATGGAACCGGATCATATGGAGAAAATATATATGGGGGTGGGAATTTAACTTCTGATGATATTATTAATGCTACTAACGTTACTTGCTCATTCTCTAGTTCGTTTGATATTTATGAAACACAATATAAAGCCACTATAAATGAATTTGAGTATAATTTTAGTTTGAACCCTTCAATCATCTCAGGTTCTACAGATGGTACAGTCTATGATTTTGTAACTGGTTCTTATTTTTCACCTTACGTTAGTACTGTAGGATTATATGATAATGATCAAAATTTACTTGCAGTTGGAAAATTATCTCAACCACTCCCAATATCGAGAACAACTGATACTACTATATTTATAAACATAGATAGATAATTACAATGGGAAAAGGAACCAAAAGACTAGAAAATATATTTACCCCCACAGTTGATGAAATCAACCAGGGATTTACTATAAACGCTTGGCATGTATCACAATCAGTAAACGCTTTTACGGGTACTGGAAGTTATGATATTGATATTGATGGTAGTTTAACCGTTACCGGTTCTATATATCATGAAAGTGCTCAAGATGCTGCTGGTGTTCTTTCAAATGTAGTAGTAAGAAATACATCTACAGGGGAATATTTTATTACTGGATCATTTGGAAGTATGACATCAGGAACTTCAGGTTCATCAGGCTCATCAGGTACTTCAGGCTCTTCAGGTGCTGCAGGAACTTCAGGTTCATCAGGTTCTTCAGGTACTTCAGGTTCATCAGGTAACGGTACATCAGGCTCTTCAGGTACATCAGGTTCTTCAGGTAACGGTACATCAGGCTCATCAGGCTCTTCTGGTACTTCAGGTAGCTCAGGCTCTTCAGGTACCTCGGGTTCTTCGGGAACTTCGGGTTCTTCGGGCACTGGAGATAATTGGACATCTTATGGAACAAACCCAGCACAGGCAGGTGTAAATACAGGTGATCAACACTTAAATACAACTACAGGTGAGGTATTCCAATGGATCGGTAGTTCTTGGGATCCAACTGGTAACATTAAAGGTGCTGATGGTGCTGCAGGAACTTCTGGTTCATCTGGTTCTTCAGGTACCTCAGGTTCTTCAGGTACCTCGGGTAGCTCAGGTGGTGCAGGAACATCAGGCTCTTCAGGTACATCAGGTTCTTCAGGTGTTGCTAATCCTGGCGGCTCTAATACTCAAGTACAATTTAATGATAATGGATCTTTTGGAGGTGACTCTGGTTTTACTTACAATAAAACTAGTGATACTGTAACCATTACTTCAGTCTCAAACACAACCCCATCATTATTAGTAGCAACTACAGATCCCACACCTATAGATGGTGATGTATTAGGGGAAATTGAAGGTTATACTACTCTATATAGTACAAACTTAGGGGGTATTAAATGGATAGCTAATGGTTCTTTTGGTGGAGGTAATTATCCTACAAAACTTGAATTTCAAACAACTAATGGTTTTACCCCTTCTACTCAATTTTCAATTGATAGAAATGGTACAGCTTCACTTGCTTCTTATGATGCTGCAATGTTATATACTGATGGTTCTGGTACCATTTCAAAATATAACCCATCATCAAATTATTTCCCTAAAGGTAATGGAACAATCTTAGAAGATTCTATAATTTATACTGATACTTTTGACGATCAAGTAATAATAGGTGACGGAGAACCTGCCTCATCTTCTCAAGGAAGTGGTGTATTAAAAGTAAGTGGCTCTCTTAATAATGTATCTATCTACGCTACTGATAACATTGTAGCCTATTCAGATGCTCGTAGCAAAACAAATATTGAAACCATTCCTAATGCTTTAGATAAGGTAGATGCTATTAGAGGTGTTACATACAATAAAATCGAAAACCCAGATGGATATCGCTATATGGGGGTTATAGCACAAGAATTACAAGATGTAATACCTGAAGTAGTTATAGAAGACGAAGATGGTAAACTATCAGTAGCTTACGGAAACATCGTAGGTGTATTAATTGAAGCAGTTAAAGAATTAAGAGCTGAAATTAAAGAATTAAAAGATAGTAAGTAATGGCCACTTATAAAATAGCACCTGATACAACCGGAGAAATTGGTATGGCTCAAATGAAATATGGTCTTGTTAATAAAGCAGACTATAATAATTCAAATGGGGTTACTACCGAAATTAATATGCAAACTTTAGTTGTTAATTCTACTACTTACCAAAGTGATTTAACTTCTAAGACTTGGGATACCTCTCAACCTTATGGGTTTGGTGAAATGTATGGTCAAACCTGGAGTGATGCTATAGCTGCAACATTAAATTATAGCTTTACAAATCCTACTGGGGCCAGTAGTTTTAATGTTATTGTAAGATTAGGAAGCTCTACGGGAACCATTTTATATAATAGTGGGGTCAATAGCGGATCCCTAAATGTAAGCGTAGGAGATACTATTTACGTAGCATCAAGTGCCTTCCACAACTCAGATCCTTACACTTTAACGGCAGAAGAAAGAGTACCTGATTCAGGAGGTTATACAACATTATTCTTTGATTCTTCAGGTTCCGGAGGGGGGGCCACAAGTGGTAATGGTACCTTTGTAATTACCTCACCTAATACTACTGCAGGGTTATTAGTATCTGCAAGTTAAAAATTTTTTAATATATTTATAATCAAAATATCTCATGGCACAAAAATTTGAACAATTACCAAACCCTATTCAAGCAGGTCAAGTAATTAGAGCTGGCCACGTTTCTCAATCTTTGGAAGCATTCGCAGGGTTAGAGGCTTATGATATAAATCTTAGCGGTAGCTTCGCTCTAACAGGCTCTCTATACCATTCAGGAATTGACGATGCTGCTGGTATTGCATCTAGCGTTTTGGTTAGAGATAATACTACAGGTGAATATTATACTACTGGTTCCTATGCAAGTGGTGGTGGAGGTTCGGGTACTTCAGGCTCTTCAGGCTCAAGTGGTACCTCTGGTTCATCAGGTGCTGCAGGCGATGCAGGTACCTCTGGTTCATCAGGTTCATCAGGAACATCTGGTTCATCAGGCTCTTCTGGTACTTCTGGTAGCTCAGGCTCTTCTGGTACTTCAGGCTCTTCAGGTGCTACCGGTGATTCCGGTACTTCTGGTAGCTCAGGTTCTTCAGGTACCTCAGGTTCTTCAGGTGTAGGAGGTGTTACAACAGCAGGTAGTAATGTTACAGTTACTGGTGCTGGTACCGTTATAGATCCTTATGTAGTAAGTTCCACAGGTGGTGGTGGAGGCACCTCAGGCTCTTCAGGCAGCTCAGGAACCTCAGGTTCTTCAGGTTCATCAGGTACATCAGGCTCTTCAGGTGCCGCAGGTGATGCAGGTACTTCAGGCTCTTCAGGTTCATCAGGTACATCAGGCTCTTCAGGTGCCGCAGGTGATGCAGGTACTTCAGGTTCTTCAGGTTCATCAGGTACATCAGGCTCTTCAGGTGCCGCAGGTACTAGTGGTTCATCTGGTTCATCAGGTACATCAGGCTCTTCAGGTGCCGCAGGTGATGCAGGTACTTCAGGTTCTTCAGGTTCATCAGGTACATCAGGCTCTTCAGGTGCCGCAGGTACTTCAGGCTCTTCAGGTTCATCAGGTACATCAGGTTCTTCAGGTGCAGGTTCAGCTGTTCAAATTTTAGATGAAGGTTCTAGTCTAACTACAGATGTTAATTCAATTGATTTTACAGGTGGTATTATTACGGCTTCAAATTTAGGAAACGATGTTACAGTTGACATAGCCCCTCCAGGCAACTCTACAGAACTAATATATAATAGTGCCTCAGAATTCCACGCTACAGGAAGCTTAACATTTGAGCAAAATAGATTTGGTTCTGGACCATCGCTTACACTTGATGCTTCTTTAGAACTTAAATCTGCAACTTTAACAGTTTCAGGATCAGATAATAGTTATTTCAAATTAGGAGAAAATCTATATTATAATACTGTAACTGGTAACTTTGGCTCTATCAACCGTCAATATTCCGGTACGGGTAACCAATTAATGTGGACTACTGATGATAGTGGTAATGGTCCCCAATGGACTTTAGGTCAGGGTCCTGATTCATTTTCTTCTGATGATGTTAATTTCCAAATTAACCCAGGATGGAATACTATCACCAATACTACCAATGATAGAGAATCAATTTTTAGAATTAGAAAAGCTAATAGTAATCCTGATCGCCCTGTAGTATTTGAAGTTAGTGGTTCAGGTGCAATACTAGCCCCAGAACTTCGTACAGCTACTAACTCTAATGTAGTAGGATATGATTCATCAACTGGTGAATTTACAGTTCAAACAGCTGGTGGTGGTTCAAATATTACTGTAAAAGATGATGGTACATCTTTAACTACAGCTGTAACTGAATTTAATTTTGTTGGAGGTAAAGTAACTGAAACTTCTACAGATGTAATTGAAGTTGAAATTGCCGCTCGTGTCCCAGATTCAAATGCCTCAGTACAAACTAATGGTTGGGATATTGCACCACCTTCAGGTCTAAGTGTTGACGGTGGTCAAACACTTCAAAATGGTGGTTGGTTAAAAATTAGAGTAGGATCAATAGACTACTACGTACCAGCATTCGTAGTATCAGAAGGTGGCGGCGGTGATTAATAATTAAATTATGGATTGGTTATATAAAGGGGAAGAAATGACTTCTTTGGATTCATTTCCCCCTTCAACATTTGGTTTCGTATATAGAATTACCCACATCCCAAGTGGTAAAGCCTATATAGGAAAAAAATTTGTTAAATTTACTCGTAAAGCTAAATTAACTAAAAAAGATTTAGCATTATATGAAGGTACTAAAGGTAGAAAACCATCATACAAACAAGTAGTAAAAGAAAGCGATTGGCAAACCTATTGGGGTTCAAATAAAATTTTAACTAATCTGTTAGAGAACGAACCAATAGAGAATTTCAAACGTGAAATCTTAACTTTGGCTACCTCAAAAAAGTTATTAACTTACGAGGAAACAAAAGCACAATTTATCTATGAGGTATTAGAAAATCCACATCTATTCTTCAACGATAATATTTTAGGTAAGTTCTTTACAAAAGACTTTGAGTCGCAAAAATAGGGTTGTATATTCACCCTTATATGGTAAATCATTTATTAGTAAACATAGTTAACTCCGTTCTAGGAGCGGGTAAAGCTACAGCTAGAGGTAACCAAGCGTACCACTGTCCGTTTTGCCATCACTCTAAACCAAAATTAGAGGTTAACTTTACTGATGGACAAAAAAATCCTTGGCATTGTTGGGTATGTAATAAGAAAGGTACAAATCTAGTTACCCTATTAAAACAAGCTAAAGCCCCAGACGATAAGATTGCTGAAATTAAAAAGCATGTCTCTTATAAAGATTATAGAGATAATATCAAACCAGTTGAAGCAATTAAATTACCTAAAGAATTTAAGGCATTCACAGATATATCTAAGGGTGATATGACTGGTAGACAAGCATTAGCCTATTTAAAACGTCGTAACGTAAGTAAAGCGGATATACTGCGCTACAATATTGGTTATTGCGATGGCGGTGTCTATGATAAGATGATTATAATACCGTCGTATTCCCACGAAGGTTCCCTAAATTATTTTGTGGCTCGTAATTTCAATGAGCACAGCCCTGTCAAATATAAAAACCCACCAATGAGTAAGGATACAGTTCCATTTGAATTGTTTATCAATTGGTCATCTCCACTAGTTTTAGTTGAAGGTATGTTTGATGCGTTGGCTGTAAAGCGAAATGCTATACCATTATTAGGTAAACATATCCAGAGAGAATTAATGAAAAAAATTGTTACCTCACAGGTGCAAAAAATATATATAGCTTTAGATAAGGACGCGCAACAAGATGCCGTTAAGTTTTGTGAACAGTTAATGGATGAAGGTAAGGAAATATATTTAGTAGATCTAGAAGACAAAGACCCATCAGAAATGGGATTCAAAGCTATTACTAATCTTATCCAAAAAACAACCCCATTAGATCAATATGGTTTAATGGCTAAAAAACTACAATTTGTATGAGTAAGAAAGTTCTAAAGAATTCTTACAAGCGTATTTTGGAAGTATCTGAGGATGCTAAACAAATTACTATGCCCGATTCTCGTTATTACCAACGTAATGGCGAATTTTATCCATCTATCACCTATGTTCTAGGAGCTTATCCAAAAGGTAAATTCTTTGAAGATTGGTTGAAAAAAGTAGGTTATGCTTCCGAGCACATCGTACGTAAAGCAGCAGATCAAGGTACTGAAACACACGAGATGATCGAAGATTATCTAAACGGTAAAGAATTAAATTTCCTATCTAAATCAGGTCACCCACAATACGATACACTAGTTTGGCAAATGTTCCTAAGATTTGTTGATTTTTGGGAAGAATACCAACCTGAATTAGTTGAGACTGAAGTACATCTATTTTCAGATGAACTTAAAGTAGCAGGTACTTGTGATATGCTTTGTAAAATCGATGGTGAACTTTGGATTATTGATTTTAAAACATCTAACCATCTTCAAACAACGTATGACCTTCAAACTGCGGTTTATGGTAAATGTTACGAGGAATGTTTTGGACATACTCCAGATCGTTACGGTGTTTTATGGTTAAAATCAAATAAACGTGGTCCTAAAGAAGGTAAAATTCAAGGTAAAGGTTGGGAAATGTATGAATCATCTCGTAGCCAAGAAGAAAATCTTGACATTTTCCAAACAGTTAAAAAATTGTTTGATCTTGAAAACCCATCACACAAACCAGCTTTTACTAAATTTAGAACATCTGCGCGCCGAATACTTGGAGATTAAAGGAATCTTTCGTATATTTATGGTAAACGCGTGTTTATGATATCGTTAGTACAATTATTAAATGAAGTGGAAGGTAAACCAAAAGCTATCATATTAGCTGGTGCTCCTGGTGCTGGTAAAGGTACAATCCTTAAGGGATTAGATCTAGGAGGTTTAAAAATTATGAATATAGATAATGTATTCATTGATAAACTTAAACAAGCTAACGTTACTTTAGATTTAAAAAACGCAACACCTGAAGAAAGAAGCGAGCAAGCTAAAGCAATGGCTGCCGCTAATAAAGAATTTAAGGGTGAATTACAAGGTGTAATAGACGGTAAACAATCCTTTGTTTTAGATGGTACAGCAGCTTCATATAAAAAAACAGCCGAGTTAAAAGATCAATTAGAGGAAGCGGGATACGATGTGTTTATGCTTTATGTTTATACTGATCTAGAGCGTTCACTTAAACAAAACCAAGATAGATTTGAAAAATCAGGTGGTGAAGATAGAAGTTTAGCACCTGCTATTGTAATGCGTACTTGGAAAGGTGTAACAGATAATCTAAAACCATACGCTGATTTATTTGGCAGTAATTTTGTAGCAGTAGCTAACACATTAGAAGGTAATAAGAT
>Ga0206131_10006468_pt1 | contig 11975 bp, 19 predicted proteins | sample Helgoland_Spring_FD_148636 | JGI IMG/M metagenome (GOLD analysis project Ga0206131, IMG submission 148636) | Pelagic subsurface seawater microbial communities from Kabeltonne, Helgoland, North Sea - Helgoland_Spring_Bloom_20160517_1 | ecosystem: Environmental > Aquatic > Marine > Epipelagic ... | reverse complement strand
CCGCCCCATTGGAGCGCCGTACTCGCAATTCACTTTTGCGAAGGGGTCGAAGGGCTTGGTCATGCTAAATCTCCTTATCGCATGGGTTATCGCGCACTAGGCACGGCATCGCAGCCCCGTGGGGGGCTGCAAAACTGTGGCTAGGGTGTAACATATACGTTGCGTCTACGCAACTATTACACAACTTCGGCTATGAATGGGTGTATCCATCGCTCTCGATGGCGAGCCACATGCCGCACCATTTCACGGTCACGGCGTTGTAGTTCACGTAGTTTATTTCCCGCACACTGCGACGGAACGTGAGGTAGCTGATGTCACGGGTTGATCCGTGCTCATGCTGACCGTCGATGTACTTGCGGAGCAGCGATTGTTGCTGCGGCTTGGTGAGTTTCATGTGTCCACCTCCACATCATCGTGGTTGAACCTCACGCTCACGGGTTCTTCCTTGTCGTGGGCGTAACAATGAACTCGGATATCACCCCGCTCGTACTCGAGCGAGACACTGCCCAAGCCCTCGACGGTGATGATGAGGCGGTCGCTGCCCGCTGCGTAACGGGCGACCGTCACGTCAACGCTCTGGCGGTTCGACACCCAATCGAGCAACGCGAACTTGTCCTCAACCAAGCTCGAGTTGTGGGCGGTGACTTGCACTGGCGTTGGGTTGATTATCCACCGTTTACTCATGCTGCGTCCTCCGCATCCATCACTTTCGTGGTGGTTGGTACTGGCTCGATGACGGCGTACGTCACGACCAGTTCCTTGGTTTTCTTCACGAGCGTGGCTTGCCTCACGCAAACATGGTCAACGTAAAAGCGAAACGACTTGTCGCCGTTCTCAAGCACACGATGGGTGGTCGTGTGCGTCAAGAACTTGTGCGAGTTGCTCGAACTCGTGCCCACAAGAACATCGACCACGCAGTCCGCTCTCGCGCCCCACGATTTACTGGCTTTGTAGATGCACGCCTGCACCCTGTTCCAGATTGGGTAGGCTTTTCCACTCATGCTAATCTCCTTTGCTGATGAGTTTTTCATGCGAAACGCATGGGGCGACAGCGCTCTCGCAAGCGCTGCCATCGATACGTTTCTTGTGGGTGGATCAGGCGGCCTCGTCGCACCGCCAATCGATGTCGTATTCGGTCACGCCGTAGCGGGCTGCGAAGTACGAGGCGATCAGTTCCATGCTTCGTCCGCATGGTAGGTTCGTGACCTCATCGAGCGTATTGCATCCGAAGATCGCTCCCTCGAGGTTCTCCCATACGTGGACATCCCACGAGAGCACGTCATCGCCCTCGTAACACCAAGTCGATCCATCAGACTTGACCTTGCCACGCGGCAAGCAAACGATCTCAACGCTCATTGGGGCACCTCGCTCTCGAGGAACTCGATGCCGAGGCAACTCGCATAAGGCAGCGGGTTGATCTCACCGCATCCTGCGAGGAGCAGGATGAAGCCGCCAGCGACCATCGCAAACGCGATGATCGTCAGGATGTACTCGCTCATCAGCATGGTGCGAACCGCACGTATGCCATCACGAAATCCTCATCGGCGAAGTCGCCGTCATGCCCTGCGGCAAACTCGGCCTCGGCACGTTTCTGGGCAACGCGCTGCTGCTCGGCTCGCATTGCGGCGCATCGGGTGAACTCCCCGATGCTGCACCAGTTGTCGTGCGGGTCGTCATGCTTGGGCGTGATCGGGTGTAGTTGCTTTGAAGCCATGTGTGTTTTCCTCCTACATGGGTGGGTTGGTGTGCTAACCGCACAAAAAAACCCGCTCGAATGAGCGGGCTTTTCACGTTGGTTAGTTGCCCCACGCCGTAGCGTGAGGCGGGTTGGTTAGTAGTTTTGGCTGCTCGCAATCGTCACCACGAACTCGTATTCGTGGTGGGCGATAACTCGCTGGTCGCCGCGATAGAGCACGTCCTGCACCGAGTAACTCCGACAGCCGCAGCAGTCGTGCTCACAGGTGCAAGACGATCCCGAAAGCTCGTCTCGTATCGCTTGCGTGACATCCCGCATCTGGTCGGGGTTGAGCCGATACGATGCGCGTTGCTCCTTGAGCGGCTTCACGGTGGCGAACACAACTTCCGTGCGGTAGTTCTCAGGCGAGTATTCCTCTTGCTCGTCCATCACGACAGCGCCACGGCGATACGTCCACTGAGCAATGGCCTCGTACTCGTCGAGATGTGCCCAACCGCTGCGATACTTGTGCGAGATGCGCTTCTCGAGCGTAGTCCAGTTTTGGTGCATGTGTGTCTCCTCTCATGCGGGTTGATGGGTTCATGCTTGAGTGCATGGGGATCGAGCGGACACGCCGCTCTCACCGATGCTCTCATGCGAGGTCGCGTAGCGCCTCGCGTATGTCGCTGCTCGCTGCTTGGCGGCGAGCCTTGCTCGCTCGGCCTTGCAGGAACTTTCCGCTGGTGCGTGAAACCACGCGCCACGGTCGGCTCTCTGCCCACCAAGCATCGCGAAAGGTGATCGCCTTCGCGCTTGTGTGCAGATCAGCGAAGTCCCACCCAAGGGACGCCTCCCTCGGGCATGTCGGTTTCGTCATGTGTGTCTCCTCTCTGGCAAGTGCATTAGCGCACGATTGAACGCTCACGAGAGCGCTCAACGATGGGCTATGCGAGCGCCCCACCTGCGTGGGACGCTCGAGTGATCAGGCGCGAGTGATGAACGCAAGCGCTTCGGCGGCGGCAGGAGTGTCAGCCGCACCCGCTTTGCAGAGGCCCGCATATGCGAGGGCCGCAGTCGCGATGTCGGGGTATCCCGCAGGCGCTTTCGCAGGCGCTTTGGCACCCGCTTTGCGAGATTTCGCTTTGGTCGGGGCTTTCGCAGGCTCGGCTGCGGCTTTGCGCGCTTTCACGAGCGCGACCCGATCCCCGTGCGAGGACGCGAACGCCTTGACCATCGCGTGATCGTTGGCTTCCATCGCCTTCGCCAGCGTGGCGAACTTCGCACGAGTGCGGGTCTTCGCGTCTGCGAGGTGCTTGGCCTTGCCCGCGGCGGTTTTGGCTTGGTTCCACGCCGCAGCAAGCTGCTTGGCGCTCAAGCGAGCGGGGGCGACGATGGCGGGTGCGGGTTGGTTTTTCTTGCTCATGGGTAGTCTCCTCATGTGAGCGCATAATGCGCTCGGGTACGCCGCACCCCGCAGAACGCAGGGCACGGGCCATCCTCCGAACAGAGGCGGCACCCCACACTGATCCTAAAGATGTAATCTTTGCCGAGCAGGGGCGGACGACCTGCGACACACGCGCGTGTAAGGTTCGGGAATGGCTACGCGAGCGCAATTTATGCAGGCGCGGGGAGCGCAGCCAGAAACGTCTGGGAGCCGTCTCACCCGCGAGTTCCCCTCACAAGGGAGCGAAAACCGTGGAAAAACAAGAGGTTAGCCATCGCATGTGTCAATAATGTGCCAAATCTGCCGAAGGGGGGGCTACCCCCGACCCCGCGAGACGGATTTTCGGCAATCCCCATTTCCACCCCCACGAGCAATCTGAGCAAAATTGAAAACGTCAGGAGCAGCGTTATGTCGAACAACCCAAAAGGCCGAATGAGCCCGCAAACAGGCGATAAACTCACCCCACTTCAAGTCGCGAACATGCGGGCGGGCCTATATAGAAAGGTGGAGAACCAGATCGAGGACGCCCACAAGGTCGTCATGGGCAAAAAGGAGTGGTCGCCCACCCAAGCCCGCGTATTCAGCGCCATGCTGGGCAAAGTGATGCCCGATCTTACCGCCCAGTTTGTTCAACACGAGCACACACTCTCCGAAAATCCCGAAAAGCTCTCACGTTCCCAACTCGAGGCTATCGCCTCGGGCGTGAACAACATCATCGACGTATCTGCCACGGAGGACGCGGAATGAACCTCACCCCCCAAGACGCCGCCCGTCACTTACTTCGCCTCAAGGCCGCAGAGGACAGCTTTCTTGGCTGGGTACGTCTGCATTTCCCCCAATGGGACTTACCAGACTTCCACCTCACCATGATTGACGCCCTTGACCGCCTTGAGAAGAACGTACTCGACAGCCATTTCAACCTCACGTCCGCCCAAAAGGACGAAACCGACTGCGTACCTGTCCGCAATATCCTAATCACCATGCCCCCGAGGCACGGCAAGTCCACCTACGGCTCGGTTATTTTCCCCTCATACTTTATGTCGCGCAAACCCAGCCGCTTTCTTATGTCCACGTCCTACAACAGCCAACTCGCCACGGACTTCGGACGCCAAGTTCGCTCGCTCGTCAACGAACCCCTCACTGCCCAAGCCTACCCCGACTTCGAGATGTCTCCTGACAGCCGCGCCGTCGATCAGTGGCGCACCACCGCTGGCGGTGCCGCCTATTTCATCGGCGTAGGTGGCACGACCTCTGGTCGCGCCGCAAACATGCTCTTATTCGATGACCCCTTTAAGTCTCGCGAGGAAGCCGAGAGCGCCACCCAGCGCAACAAGGTGTGGAACTACTACGTTTCCGCCCTTTCGACCCGCCTACAGCCCGACATTGACAACATCCCGCCCGCTCAGATCATTATTCTGACCCGCTGGCACCCAGACGATCTTGCGGGACGCCTAATGGAGACAGAAGATTGGCGCGAGGGCCGCTGGCTGCACATCAACTTCCCCTCGATCCAAGACAAGCCCATCGACGGCCTCAACGGCAAGGTGTCCCGCGCTTCTCTCCCGCCCGAAGACCCCCAATATCTCGACGGCACATCTCTTCAAAAGCTCTCCAAGGGCAAACGCTACATCCGCAAGACTATAAAGACTGCCCTCTGGCCCGAGCGCTTTTCGGTCGATGACCTCGAGCGCCGACAGCGCCTCAACCCTCGCGAGTTCGCCTCACTGTATCAACAGACCCCCTACATCGAGGGCGGTAACTTGATCCGCGCTAACTGGTGGCGCACTTACCCCGAGGATATGAAGCCCGAGAAGTTCTCCTCGCTCATCATTGCCGCCGACACCGCCTTCAAGGCCAAGCAGGACAGCGACTACAGCGTAATGATGGTGCTCGGCCTCGACACAACGGGTGACATATACATTGTTGACCTCATCCGAGACCGTTTCGAGTTCCCCGAACTCAAGCGCCGCATGATCCAACTCAACAATGTGTGGCGTGGTCGCGGTCTTCGAGGCATTTACATTGAGGACAAAGCCTCTGGGCAGTCCCTCATCCAAGAAATGCAGCGCGAGAGCGGCGTATCCATCATTCCTTACAAGGTCGTGAACGATAAGGTATCCCGCCTGACCGCGATCCTCCCACTCATCGAGGGCGGTCGCGTCCTTCTCCCCACGTCTGCGCCGTGGCTCGACGCATTTCACGAGGAATGCCAATCGTTCCCCTCGGGCAAGCACGACGACATGGTAGACGCGCTCGCAATCGGCCTAGACGTACTCGCTCGCACCCCTTCAACGGGTGAATATTACCAGCCACCCGCCTTTTCGCTGCCCAAACCGTCCGAAAGTTTGTGGGCCCAGCGCTCTGACCTCAATAATTCTTTGGGTCAGTGGCGAGGATGGGGTGAATAGGGACGACTGAGGTACAAATTAGGGGGTAAATGGCCGCATGACTGCTGCACCAATAGATTATAGAGCCGCTTACGAGCCGAACGGGGATGGGGTCATCGTTGATCTGTCCGATCTGGGCGATAAGCTGATGGCATACGAGGATATTTCTTCTGATCTGTCGATGGATCAGGAGCAAAAGCTCGTGGACTACGTGAAAGCTGCGATGCAGATGTCATATGACCGCGTATCCCGCCGATATGACCACTGGAAAGAGGCAGACCGCGCCCATGACGTGTATGTCCGCCCAGATACGACCCAGTTCCGCGAGAAGGCCGTCATTGCGGACACTCGCGCCATATCGGACACGGTGCTTACCTATCTGATGGCAGCCCTTACGGGCCGCAATCCGATGTTTCAGATGGAGGGTCTGAACAGAAAGTCTCGCAAGTCATCCGCAATTATCGAGCGCCTTCTCCACCAACAGATGCGCCGCACAGCGGGGGAGGCACGAATTGCCCAGCATTTACTTGATTGCATCCGTTACGGATACTCACCCACGAAGGTCACATGGGACGCGAAGACCCGAACAAACCAGATCACCAACTTCGACCCGCGCCGCGTATTCCATGACCCCCGTGTCCAGTGGGGAGATTGGGAAAAGATGCAGTACATCATCTTTTCTGACTTCGCTTCTTACGACAGCCTGCTACAGAGCGGCATATACCCCAAGCTCAAGCGCTACCCCTCCCTCCGCAACCGCCTCACACCTCCTGCTGGTGGGTGGGACGGACATAAGTGGCACAAGGAAGCGGGACGAGGACTGAGCATTGATCCTGCCGAGCGTCTCGAGCGTGGCAGCAGCAACTCGTACTTTGCTCTCGGCGACAGCCGCGTGTATGACGAGTGTTATATCCGCCTTGCGGGTTACGAGGTGAACCTTCCCCAGATCGAGCAGCTATGGCTCGTCGTTACCGTCCTAGACGAGAACGTCATCATCCGCTTTCAGTTAAACGCTTACGGCAGGCAGTTCCCTGTTGTAATCGGCGGCCTGTACCACGATGCCCATAAGACCTATGGGCAGTCGCTTTATGATTTGCTCCTCCCACTGCATGACGTGGCTACGTGGCTCCTCCGTTCACGTATCGATAACGTGCAGGCCGCCTTGACTAACCTGATGTTTGTTGACCCCACCCAAGTCAGCATAAATGACCTCGTAGACCGCAATCCCCACGGCATAGTTCGTACCCTCCCAGGTTCAGAGCCAGGGAAAGGCGTATTTATCTCGCAAATTCCTGATGTTACGAAGGGTCACTGGCAAGATATCGAGGCAATGAGCGGTTTGAAGCAGCGCCTATCAGCCGCCTCAGACGCCCAACAGGGGATGCCTACAGCCGAGGGCGGGGTTCGTACCGCGACCGAGATACAACGGCTCTCACAGCTAGGCTCACAGCGTCTCGGCGTACTCTCTCGCGTCATCTCCGCCACCTCCGTACGTCCTATGGCCCGTATGATGGTTGCGAACATACAAGACTTCTTTGGCAACGAAGGCGCGATCCGCATTTCCGACAGCGACAGCGCGGCGGGCCTCACTGATATGGTGCAAGACGGCTACCTCGACTTCAACTTGCAGGATATCCAAGGCGAGATTGATTATCTCGTAGTTGACGGCACTCTCCCGCTCGAGCCCACTCGCAACGCCGAGACGTGGATCAACATGCTCAAGATGCTGAACGAGACGGGCATGGCGATGGAATATAACTCGGGCAAGATTGTCGAAGAGGCCATTCGCTCGATGGGCGTCAGCGATCTCGATCAGTTTAAAATCTCCAAAGAGCAATCCGCCAAGGGGCCGACCCCATCTCAGCAAATGATGATGATGGAAAAGCTACGCGGCGCGAACGTCCAGCCGCAGGGCGACATTCAAGATGAAGTGCAGAAGGGCAATCTCGTACCAATGAAAGCGAGCAACGGATGACCAAACCACACAGCAGCGTATTGGCTTCTCGCATTGAGCCGCACCTACGAGACTACATTGACGCTCGTATAAACGAAGAAATGAAGCCCGTGCGGGACGACATAGCAGCATGTCTTGTTGCATTGTCCCATAACAACGCCGCAACCGAGATCAAGTTAGGCGAGCAGGCTGCCAAGCTGAACGACATCGAGCACGTCCTCAACTTGCCCAGCTACAAAATCGTTAAGCTCCTTGAGCTTGCCCAGAAGGATTAGCAATGGCACGTACTTTCGTCCCATCTGAACAGCTAAACTTTAGAAGTGCTGCCACTGGTACGCACCTTCTCGACAAGTACCTCGAGGACTGCGAGAAGGGCGGCTTCACGGTTCCAGTTCTTCTCGACAACCTGTTTACTTCCTCGGGCGGCCTCAACCCTAGTGCGCTTGACTTTCGAGTGACCCCCAACTCGAGCGGCGACCCTGTGTTCCAAGCGCGTTTCGGGCATTACACGGACGCAACTTCGGGCTGGTTCGACACAAACCAGAAGTTCTTTCGCCAGAAGGGCGTCTACGCCGCTAACGTAGACTTCGATTTGCTCGATATGACGCAGCTTGGGCAGAAAGTATTTGTCTGCATAGAGGCTCACACCTCAACTGCGTTACTCGACGCCACTAAATTCACCCAGTTCTTCGATGGAAACGCGATCCTCGCTGAAATCCAAGACTTTAAAACCAACTCCGAGCCGCGTTTAGACCTGCTTGAAGAAGCAGTTTTGCTCGATATCGATGTCCTTTAGGAAGGGAAGCCCATGTCTACTAACTCTTTAAAAGAACTTGTCGATGCGATCAAAGCGCAAGGCAAATCACTAGCTAACGGCGATACGCCGAATGCCTCTGGCAATGACGCCACCGCTCGAGACCTCGTGTATCTTTCGACAGCGGTTGAGAGAATATTTGGCGCAGACGCTCTGCTCGAGATGATCGACACGGCTACTGCTCCCGCCGAAGTAATCACTTTTGCTTCCACCACGACTGCTTACACCCTTACAGACGAGCAAGTATCTCGCACAATCGTTAAGTTTCTGGTTGGGTTCGCTATGTCTTCGTCGGAAGTGGTTGTCACGGCCCCGACTAAGGGCGTCGCGTTCGTCATCGACAACAGTTTGCCAGTACCCATTAAGGTCAAAACGCTGGGTCAGACATCCAACATCCCGTCGATCCCCGCCAACACAGTGGGCTGGGTCTACTGCGATGGCACTAACTACGCACACGTTGTTGACACAGCCGCAATCGCACAGGCAGTCACCACGCCTATGACAACCGCTGGCGATATGATGTATAAGGAAGGCGTGACGACAGCAGCAACCGTGCAGCACACTGTCCACGTCCGTAATTATGGGTCAGAAAGCTACTACTACATCAAGCCTCAAGCCCATGACGCCAGCGGTTTTCACAGTAGCTTCGACAAATCCCCTACGTTCCCCATGCAACCCAGCGTCACCTACATCTTCGATGTCTCGGACGCATCTAACACGGGCCACATATTCTCGTTCTCGACCACATCGGATGGCACACACAACAGCGGCACAGACTTGGCCTCATTCGACGCGACTAGCACAGTCCACGTTACCCGCAACGGCACGGAAGGTTCGTCTGGTGCGACAGTCACAGTCGCAATGCCAGCCACACCGAACGTAACAACTCTTCACTACTACTCTCGTGGCACAGACAGCGCGACTTTCGACACTGTTGGCCTCGGCGGTCAGATCAACGTGCTAACAAGCACAGCCGTCACCCGCTTACCTATCGGCAACTACGGCGACACGCTCGGCATCGACAAGTACACAGGCAACCCAGTGTGGCAAAACTGGGGCGCAAACGAAAACCGCAAGTTCGCTTCTCTCCAAGGCGACTACACTGGCATCTGGTCAGGTGGACGCTACAAGTTTGCTAACTACATCGACGAAGCCACAGGCACTCTCGGCGGCGCGACCCACTCATATGCTGCGAACACAGGCACATGGGACATGGGCAGGACGGGCTGGACTACTGGCAACCACTCGGCAGCTATTGTCTACAATCGTGGCAGGCTGGAATGTTCGACATATGGGTCTAACTCCGAAGGGCAAACTGGCAAGTACAACCACGGCGACTACGTTTGGGAAACCAACGGTTATGCGAAGAACGGGCAAGGTTTGGGCGGCTTCACGATGGCCGACAACGTAGTGTTCTCGGACGCAATTCAAGTTATCAATCTATACAGCCACACGACCATCCTTCACGCAGACGGCTCCGTTTACGTGACGGGTCACGGCGACGAGGGCCAGCAAGTTGACGGCTTCAACGTAGACCGTAACTACTTCCACAAGGTTCCGATCCCGTCAGGCGCGGGGCGTTGTCGCTACATTGCATCTAGCAGCCAATCTAGCGCCGAGACAGCATCTACCATAATGCTGCTAATGGAAGATGGCGACCTTTACGCTTGGGGCTACAACGTCAACGGCGGCATGGGTGACGGCACAGTCGCTAACAAAAACACCATCACTAAGATCGACGCCTTCGACAAAAACGTGAAGTCGATTAGTAGCAGTGGCGGCAACTACAACCACTGTGTCGTACTCACCACAGACAACCGCATATTCACTTGGGGCGGCAACAGCTATGGTCAGTGCGGTCAGGGTAACAACACCGCTATCAAGCAAACGCCAACGGAAATCTCTGTCTCTGGTCAGACGCCAGTTAAAGCGATTGCGACAGGCGCGGGGAGTAACGGTTGCACACACGTACTGATGGCGTCTGGACGTGTCTACGCATGTGGTAGAAACAACTATGGTCAGCTTGGCCTCGGCAACACCACGTCTACTATTTACACTCTCACTCAAGTCGCGGGTGGCCTCGGCACTGACACCGACAAGCACGTTATCGACGTATTCCCACGGGGGTATTATCCAGAAAACGTGTTCTTCCTGACAGAAGACGGCAGCTTGTATGCCACAGGTCAGAACAATGTCGGCGTACAAGGTCGCGGTAACGCTACCCAAACAACAACGCCTCTTATCTGTGACGACAAACTTAAATGGGTGTCGGAAATCTATCACGCCCCAGCGGGTACATCTGGTTACTACCATATGGGCTTTATGTGCCACGCCAACAAGGAAGACCGCATCGCTCGACGCAACGGCTGGTTCTACATCACGGGTGCGGCGACTTATCAATGTGGTTTCTACAACTTCCCAAGCCCAATTTCTTCGCCAATGTCACCAGCCTTCCCACTCGGCGTAAACGGCACGTTAATTCAAGCCAACGTCCAAGGTTACATGGGGTCTTCAACCAGCGCGACCCAAGGCTGGGAAGTCCTAGACGAGAACGGCGATATGTACACTTGGGGCACTGATAGCAACGGCAAAGTCAGCGGTAACGAGGGCAACCTATACGTTCCAGCCAAGCGGATTTAAGGAGAACTAACCATGTCATACGATAACGCAGCATCAAAAATCTACAGCGTCCCAGACGCAGGCTGGGGCAACCCCTCTTGGGTAGCGGGCAATGTTCGCAGCCTACTAAGCTGGGATGGCAAAATGTATTATTCTGTCCTCAACAGCTACGAGAGCGAGTTTAAAGCCTCGGTCAACGGCGAGGCGGTTGTGACTAACAAGTACGTCTTGCAACAGATTGCGGAGCAGTCTTCCAAGATCAGAGGCAACGCTGAGAACAAGGCCGCGCTCGGCGTGAACGAAGGCAATAGCGCGTCTGCAATCGCCACTGACAAGGCAGCATACGAGGCAGCGTAGCATGGCGAAAACACCTCGCGTCAGCAAGGCTAAGATGCCATGCAACAAGCCCCGCCGCGCACCAGCGGGGTCTAAAAAGAAGTCCATCGTCAAAGCCTGCGCTGGTGGCAAAGAGCGGATCGTTCGGTTCGGCGACCCAAACATGACCATCAAGAAGGGCAACGCGAAAAACAAGGCGTCCTACTGCGCTCGCTCGGGCGGCATCAAGGGTAAGGCAAACAAGCTGTCCGCTAACTACTGGTCACGAAGAGCGTGGAATTGCTGATGGCTAAGAAGAAAAAGAAACCCGCGAAGAAAGACGCCTGCTACCACAAGGTCAAAGCTCGTTACACTCGCAACGGCGGAACTTGGCCCAGCGCCTACGCGAGCGGCGCTCTCGTAAGCTGCCGAAAAGTCGGATCTAAAAACTGGGGCAACAAGAGCAAGTCAACATGAGCGACTTACGCAAATGGTTTGCTCAAAACGGTGGCAAGGGCTGGATCGATTGCAAAACGGGCAAGCCTTGCGGACGAAAGAACAGGACGACCAGCAAACGGGGATACCCTGCGTGTCGCCCCACTAAGGCGAAGTGCACCAGCGCGGCAAAAAAGAAGACAAGCTCGAAGCGCATATCTTGGAAGAAGGGAAAGAAGTAATGCCACAGGTCGGAAACAAAAAGTACCCGTACACACAAGCGGGGAAAGCTGCCGCCGCAAAAGCGGCAAAGAAATCTGGCAAGCCTCCTG
>Ga0206131_10006465_pt1 | contig 11978 bp, 13 predicted proteins | sample Helgoland_Spring_FD_148636 | JGI IMG/M metagenome (GOLD analysis project Ga0206131, IMG submission 148636) | Pelagic subsurface seawater microbial communities from Kabeltonne, Helgoland, North Sea - Helgoland_Spring_Bloom_20160517_1 | ecosystem: Environmental > Aquatic > Marine > Epipelagic ... | reverse complement strand
CCCACCCCCCCCACTATTCCCCCCTCAAAAAGTCACTAAAACCATTCTAGAATGACCTCGGGCCGCCACAATGTGAGCACCCTCCGCCGGCGGCCCAAAGTGCTCACATATTTCGTTCACTATTTTTGCGTGCTAGTGAGTCACTGCCCACTCACTAGTCCTTTCTGAATGGGTTGGTCTGTTATCACCCCCCCCCCTTTGGGGAGCGCTTGGCTACGTGAGCAGCATGCCCGAGAGGAGGAGCGTGAGCGCCGAAGCCGCGGCTGCCACGGCCACGGCCAGCGGCGCGAACACGGCGGCCACCGAGCCGCCGGTCATGGCCGCCGCCTGCGCCTGCGCAAACATGCCACCAGCCTCCACGCCGTGCGCGCCGATTCCAAAGACGTTTCCCATGGGTTGGCTCCGAGCACAGTTTGTGGATTGTGGCGGCCTGCCGACACACGCGCCCGCCGCACTGGCGTCGCGGCACGCGTTCGCGCGATGCCACGGTACGCGGTCGTCGAATCGGACGAGGACGACGACGCGCCGCGCGACGTCGGCTTCGCGCGCAGCGCGGCGGAGGGGGACAGCGACGGCTCCGACCCGGAGGCGGCGCACGAGCACGGGCTGGACCTGCTGCTGGTCGAGGCGCTCGAGCTGTCGATCCGCAACGTGCCGCTGCACGGCGACTTCCTGCGGCGCGCGGAGGCGTCGTTCAAGAGCTGGCAGACGCTCTCGCGCGTGCTCTTCGAGCAGGCGCTCTCGCCGCGCTGGAACGAGCGCTTCGTGGCGGTGCTCCGGCGCACGCGCATGGCGCGCGTGCGCTACACGGCGCGCGACGACCACCACGCCGAGCTCGACGCCGGCTTCGGCTGCCGCGCGTGCGGCCAGGGCTGGGAGTCGGCGCCGCGCATCGGCGCGCGCAGCAACCGCGCGGCGGAGCTCGTCGCGGGCGCGGCGCGCGACTTTGGCACGGTCTCGCTGCGCGACATGGTGCACGCCTTCGACGAGCAGGAGGAGCGCGACGAGGCGCTGTGCACGGCGCACGCCGACGCGGCGTACCTGGGCCTCTACGTGACCGGCGGCCGCTGCTTCGACCTGGCGATGGCGGCCGTGCTGGCCAAGAATCTGGTGCTGGACACGTGCGACGACATCCTGCAGGAGCTCGAGCGCCGGCTCAAGGACCCCGCGGTGCGCGCGCACCTGGAGCGCGACGAGCGCGACGCGACGCGGCCCATCCACGCGCTCACGCCCGTGCGCGACATCGCGGAGCGCGCGTACGCGCGCGCCGGCGCCGTGCGCGACGTGCTGCGGGGCGGCGACTTCCCCGACGGCAAGTACCGGCAGACGGGCCCGCCCGCGGTGTGGCGCCGGCTCGACCGCGCCCTCGCCACGCACCACCACGTGAGCGCGCGCCACGTGCGCTTCGCGCGCGAGCGGGGCGACGCGCTGCTGGGCTTTTGGAGCGACGGCCCGAGCCGCGCGCCCGCGCTCCCCGCGGGCGCGCGGCTCGAGCCGCCCGTGAGCAGCCGCACGCGCTCGCGCGCGCCCGATAACCGTGCCCTGCAAGGCCAGTGAGCAGGCAGCGCGCGCGCCATGAGCCGCATGCACGCGCTGCTCGCGCACCAGGGCCCGCTCGTGCACGTGGACCACGCGCACCGGCTCGCCGGACCGGCGGACGCCACCGGGTCGTGGAATGGTCGCTGGATGGTGCGCGCAAAGAACCCGCCAAAGGACAAGCCCAAGGTGAACGTCAAGGAGGCGCTGTCCGAGGTCGGGGTTGAACTGGGCCTGCAGAAGCGCCGGTTGCTGGACATGACCACTCACCGCCACATGACGAGAATGGATACGGACGCGCTCCTTCACCTCGCCGAGACGTCGGGCATGCCCGACGGCCCCGACAGGTGGATGCGCGCCACGCAGGCCGCGCGGCTGGAGGCGCTCGTGGCCATGGCCGTTGAGGGGTACCCGACCAACATGGCCGACGAGATCAGGTCGCTCGTGCGCGACATCGGAGCCCTCGCCGCGCGCCGCGCCGCGCTGGAGGCCATGGAGTGAGGAACCGCTCGCTAAAATATCGCGTGTTTGGGGTTGTGTGTAATAACAAGCCAAAGGAGTTGCGCGCACGGCCATGTCCTCCGGCATGGACCTGCGCAAGCGCATGGCGCGCAAGGACCCGCCGAAGCGCAAGGGCCGCGCGCCGCCGATCGACAGCCCGCTCTCGGCCATCGACGCCGGCTCGCCGGGCGAGATCCGCATCGCCAACGAGGTGATGGTCGCGTACAACCACGTGTACCACGCCTCGCCCTCGATCCAGGCGGCGCGCACCATCCTGCTCGGCCAGCTGCTCAGCTCGGGCGCCGTCGTGCGCCGCGACGGCAAGGACGTCGAGCTCAAGGACACGTTCGCGCGCCACCTGCACGACGTGTGGGTGCCCTTTGCCAAGAAGGTCATCGACCACTTCCTGCAGTTTGGCTTCGTGGTCGTCTCGCTCGAGGAGGAGGCGCCGCCGCCCTTTAGCAACTTCATGACGGGCAAGAAGATGGCCGCGCAGAGCGAGATGGGCCCCGCGGCCAACGGCGACGACAACCGGCGCGCGGAGGCCCCCGACCAGTCGCAGCTGCGCGCGCAGAAGCGGCCGCTCAAGGCGGAGTCGGACCAGCGGCTGCGCACGCCCATGCGCCCCGGCGGCGGCGGCGCCGGCGTGCCCAACACCAACCTCGTGCCCGTCGTGCCCGACGTCGGCCAGTGCGAGCTCTCGTTCGTGTACGTGGGCGCGTCCAACTACCGCCGGCAGTACCGCATCTTCTCGACCAACTCCGATTCGGTACGCTCTAGCACAACACACGCTTTAGAACAACGCCTTTAGTCCCTGTAGGTCCTTGGCCGCAGTGGGCCACGCCGATTGGAGCTGCAAAAGCTCACAGGTCTACAAGCAGGACTTCTCGTCCGAGGTCTTCTTCCGGCACGAGCCCGACGCGGCGGGCAACATCTGCTCGCCCGTCGCCACCGTCTTCCAGTCGGCCTCGTTCATCTCGGCGCTCGAGGAGCTCGCGCTGCAGGCGGAGGTCGTGCGCGCGCGCCAGCTGCTCGTGACGCAGCCGCAGACGCGCACCACCGGCTCGCAAAACCTCGACCCGGCCAACCTCTTCTTCGACTCCGAGTCGCGCGCCGTGCAGGCCTCGGCCACGGCCGAGGACGACGCCGCGCAGGCGCAGGGGCTCGCGGTGCAGGCGGCGATGATGCGCAAGATCAACGCGCTGCAGACGACCAACGCCGACCCCAACCGCGCCGGCGGCGGCGCCTCCTCCGTGCCCTCGCACGTGCCGCCGCCGCTGCCGCCGCACCTCTTCGCGTGCCCAGGCAAAAACCGGATTGAACCACTACACTTGACACTGCCCACTAACGCAACACTCGCACTGTGCAGATCGCCAGCAAGTCGTGCCGGGCGTGCGCCCGCCCGAGGCGCGCTCCGACCTCGTGGACATCATGCGCTGCGTCAACGACCACAGTAAGAACCGGCACTCAAACACACTGCTTTCGCCTACCACTAACACTTCACTACCTCTTGGCAGTTGCCGCGGCTATGGGCGTGCCCGCGTCGGTCATCTTCGAGGGCAAGTTCTCGAGCAATTCGATGAGCCAGCTGCAGCTGCTCAACGGTACCATACAATCCATTGCGATCGCGGTCAACAAGGTGCTCACGGCCACCTACCACGCCGTCTACTCGGACGCCAAGGAGGGCGACGAGCTCGTGCTGCTCACGGCGCCGCTGTGCTCGACGGCCGAGCTGCAGGCGCTCTTCGAGGCGGGCGTCATCGACATCGAGAGCGCGCTGCCCGCGGCGCTGCACTCGCTCGGCTGCACGGCCGTCGAGATCGCGGGCGCCTGCAAGCGGCGCAAGCAGGCCGACCAGGACGGCACCGACACCAAGCTCTTGGAGGCGCAGAGCAGCGCCAAGCTGGGCGACGCCGACGTGCTCTTGAAGGCGGCGCAGACGGGCAAGACCACCGCCGAGACCGAGGTGGTGAAGCAGCAGGTGGCCAAGACCAAGGCGGAGACCAAGAAGACGCTGCACGACGCGGCCGCGCCGCACGTCAAGCCGGGCGCGGCCGCCGGCGCCGGGGGCACGGGTGGCGGCAGCAGCGGTGGCGGCAGCAGCGGTGGCGGCAAGACCCCGGCTGCCAAAAAGTGAACTCAACAAAAACTTTGCAACTTGTGTGTTTGTGTGGGTATATACCAAAAACCGGTCAGATGCCAGACCATCCGCGCTCGGTCCACCCGGGCGTCCTCTGGGCTGCGAAAAATGGCAAGTGGAAGGGCACCGTGTACGGGCGAGGTACCGCGCCCACGCATCCACGATGCCGTCCATCCATGCCGATCGGCGCCCTTCCGGCGTGGCCGGTATGGGAACGGCAATCGCCACCGGTCGTTCCATTGGGTGCGCGAGGCGTGCCTTCCAATGGAGCGGCACAAGACGCAAGAACAGTTTAGAGGGACGTTGTCAAATTTTTTTTCCGTTTTGATGCGCGTGCCCCGTGTACGCGCATGCGACAAAAAACACACACACCCACGCACCCACATACGTGCACACACACACACACACATACATAGAAGGAGCGAAATCCATCGTATACGACGCCTGGCGCGCGCGCTTCTTGGCGAGGGCCTCCCCCTTGAAGCCCCTCTCGACCACGACGCGAATCTGGTCGGCTTGGTCCATGGCCCTCTTTGACAGGTAGCACAATTGAACGTACACCTCCTCCTCGAGTGGCGCTTCCGATTTTACCGCCTCGAGCAGTTGCCCATCGAAGATGGTCTGTGCGTCGCTGATTGTCTTTTTTAGATCTGCAAACGACACGGACATGCTGGGAACGGGCGCTCACGGCACGCATCGTTTACATGCCGCAAGACTAGCGTGTTGACAATGGATACACGCGCACTCGTACACCCACGCACAACACCCACACACGCCCACACGCGCGCGTACACACGTGCAGAAACGCGAGCGACGGCCCTACATGCGCTGCCGGTTGCGCGCGCGCGTCTGGTAGCCGTTGGACGAGTTGCGGCGCATTGGCGGCGCGGGCAAGGAAGCGGTCGAGGAGGCGGGCGAGGAGGGAATTGCCCTCATCAGCTGGTCCAACAAACTCCGCGCGTCGTAATAGTAATCGGAGAACTCCTCGACGGTCCTGAGGTTCTCCTCGGTCTCCACAAAGCGGTTGATGGCAACAACGAGCCATTCCTTCGGAAAATCATGGATGTACGCCTGCATGGTGGGCGCCTCCACCCCCAAGCCCAGCAATTTGTTCAGGAGCTCGATCGCGGGCCCCGCGGCCTCGTGCATGGTGCGGTGGTCCTGCTCGTACACGAGCAGCATCGCGTAGGCCGTGTCGATCGCGTCCCTGAGCGCCGACCAGTGGGCCTCGGTGTAGAAGTAGCGAGCGGTGTTTCCTTGGTCGAGTAGGCCGATCAGGGTGCGCAGTTGGTCTTTGACCGCGTCCCGCCACATCTGGTTGATGTCCGCCGGATCCCGGCCGTAGATGCGGTTGCCGGCCTCGACGATGGCCCGGACGGTCTCTTGCACGCGCATTTGCATCCGCAGCGGAGCCGGGTCCGTCTCCTCCGGCTCGTCCTCCTCGTCGTCGCTCGGATCGGACGAGGAGGCGGCGTCCGTCTCCTCCGGCTCGTCCTCCTCGTCGTCGCTCGTATCGGACGAGGAGGGGGTGATTGTGGGCGCCACCCAGGCGCGCATCCGCTCGACGACCTGGCGCGCGGTGCGCGCGCTGACGCTCACGTCGCGCGGCAAGCGCTCGATGGCTTCGGCGAAGTCAGGCAGGTGACGCATCAGGCCCCCGTCGATGTCCGGCGGGCGCAGCAGCAGCGGCCGCATGCGCGGCACGAGGTCGCCCAGAGTGGCCATGAACACGGCGCAGACCAGGTTGTTGGCGATGTCCTCGAAGAGGTTGACGCCGATGCCGCGCATCATGTTGAGCAGGAGGCCCTTGGCAATCTCGCCGAGCATGTCCGCAAACCGCGGCACCGGCTCCTCACTCGGGTGCGGCACCCACGCGGGGTCGAAGACCACCCGCCAGGTCCTCCATGCGCGCAATCCGTTCACGACCAAATTCATCGACGCACGGGTCTCGCCGATGGTCTCTTCCGTACGCGCTTCCGTCACCGCCGCCAGGGCGCGCCCCAGCCGCATGATGGCTTCCACGGCGTCGCGCTGCCGGATGACCTGGCCAGGGGTCAAGGCCGCCGCAAACTCCGCGCGGGTGAAGCTCCCCAGGCCATCCTCGGTCTCGTCGATGGCGTCGTCGTCCTCCTCCCCAAAGTCGATCTGGTTGACCAAGTCGTCGTCGGGCGGGGGCGCCTGCACCACCGCGTCCGCGCCCTCGTACGGGTAGGCGGCGCGCACAAAGTCCCTGGCGGCCGCCGTGATCGGCTGGCGGCAGTCGGGGCACTGGTCCGCCCCGCGCACCATCACGTTGCCGAGGCACCACTTGTGGAAGTAGTGCCCGCTGCCGCACACCTCGACCCACGGCTCGGAGCCCGCGGGCACGGGCGCCGTCGCGACGCTGGGGTTGACGCCCAGCCTCTCCATGCAGATGCTGCAGTCCGACGCCTCGATCTGCGCGACGAGCGTCTCGTGCGGCGCGAAGCGGGCGCGGTACTCCGGCCCGTACTTGTCGATCGCCGTCTGCTCGAAGAGCTCCTTGGCCCGCCGGACGCCAACCTCGAGGTCCTCCGCGGCCGCGCGCTCGGCGTTGTCGATGATCCGCTTGGCCTCCTCGACGGCCTTGGCCTTGCTCTCCTCGACCCGGCGCTTGGCGTCCTCGGCCATCGTCGTCATGTACGCCTCGTAGTTGTGCTCGCGGCGCATCGTCTCCATGAAGAGCGCCTCGTGGTCCTTCTGCTGGTCCTCCACCGTCGCAAACTTGACGGGCGTGCCGCTCGGCACGCTCGGCCGCTGCAGGCGCAGCTTGGAGAGCTCGGGCAGCATCGGAACGCGCGCGCGCGTGCTTCTACTACCCTCCTCCTCTTGCGGCGCGCTCGCCAGTGCTTATCAGTGTTAGACGCTCCTTACACAGCTACTGCCACTCGTGTCACGCGATAAGAACAACGACAACATTTTCCCTTCACGCGCCGGCGCTGAACCGCGCGGTGGCCTCGGCGATGGCGGCCGCCTCGGCCGCGGCGTCCTCGTCCGCCTCGACGGCGGCCGCGGCCTCGGCCGCCTTGTTCGCCTGGGCCGCCTCGGCCGCCTCGCGCGCGCGCGCCGCCGCCGCCTCGGCCGCCGCCTCCTTCCGCTCCTCCTCCGCCTCGGCCGCCGCGACCGCCGCCTCCGTCTCGTCCGCCAGCTCCGCCTGGTGCCGGCCCACGCGCCCGACCCACGTGTGCCGGAACATGGCGCGCGCGTAGTTCTTCTGCGCCTTCAGGAAGAGCGTCTGGTCCACGTCGTCGGCGCTGTCGCCGGCGCCCGCCTGCAGCACCTTGATGGCCGCGATGGTCACGGCCTGGCGCGACTCGGCGGGCGTCATGGCGGCCACGGCCTCGTCGCTCTCCTCGAGCAGCACGCGCAGCAGCTCGTCCTCCTCCTGCTCCTCGACGATCGAGCGCGCGACCCCGGGCGGCCGCTGCAGGTGCAGCGCGCGCTTCATCTGGTGCGGCGTCGAGAGCTCGAGGTAGAGCGAGGAGGGGCCGTACCAGTGCGAGTTGTGCCGCAGCGGCAGCTCGGGCAGCGCGTGCCGCAGCACGCGCGCGCTCAGCGCGGCGCAGTGCGCCGACGCGTGGGGGCCGTCCGACAGGAACAGCCCGCCGAGCGAGCGCAGCGGCCACACCGACCACGGGTAGTCGAAGAGCGTCCACGGCGACGGGTACGGCGTGCCCCGGCTCTGGTCGCACTCGGCGCGCACGCTCGCCTCCGCGTTGACCGCAAAGACGGGGATGGCCACCCACGTGTCCTTCTGGTACCAGAGCCGCGAGCTGCGCAGCCCCGAGGTCCACATGGCGCCGGTGAGCTCGCCCGTCGCGTCGTCGCGCTGGCCGAGGTACGTGCCGAAGTGGTTGTCGTCCGTCGTGCGCCTCTCCGCCACCCACAGCTCGCAGTGCGTGAGCGCCGGGCTGGGCTGGCCGAGCGTCTGCACCGACACGTCGATGCACGCCCCCACGAAGCTCGCGTTCTCGCTCGTGGCGTCGGCCTGCATGGCCACGAGGGCCACGTCCGTCTCCAGTTTTGCGTCTAGAATCAAGTTACCACCACCACCAGCATTACCACGCTCCTCCTTCCCCGCCCGCATGGCGGTGCGCGCGCGGGCTCGCTCTCGCGCGCGCCGCTCGCGTCCCGAACCACACACTCACACGTGCGCGTCCCGTTCCCCCTGCCCCGTGTTCGGGCCGCGCGCTCCGCGCACACACTAGTGGCCCCCCCGGGCGGGCTATATCAGCCCGGAGTGGCCTGCTTCTTCGCCTTCTTCTTCTTGAGCGCCGCGTCCGCCTCCGCGCCGTCGGCGCGCGCCGCGTTGGCCCCCTTGCCCGCCTTGGCCTCCTCCTGCTCCTTCTGCGCCTCCAGCTTGCGCTGCGCCGCCTCGGTGAGGATGGCGCGGCGCTTCGCCACCTGCTCCTTGAAGCCGGTGGCCTTCTCGACCTCGATCTGCGTCTCCTCGCCGTCGAACATGCCGATGTGCGGGCCCTGCTGCTGCTGCGCGTGGCGCACGAGGCCCTTGAGCTCCGGCCCCGCGAAGGAGTACTTGAGCACGCGCTTGAGCGGGCGCGTCTCGGACGCCACCATCGACACCGAGACGCTCGTGCGCGACGCGTCGGCCATCCGCTGCACCGACCCCGTGATGAGGCGGCGCAGGAAGACGTCGCCGTTGTCGCGCAGCACCTTGAGCGGGCCGGGCGCCAGCGGCTCCGCCGACAGGCGCGTGCGCTCCTCAAACTCCGCCAGCCCCTCGAAGGACGCCTTGTCCGCGAGCTTCGGGCACCACTTGGCCGCCTTGCGCGTCTCCGAGAGCGAGAGCACGGGCTCGCTCACGTCGCGCTCCGGCTGGTGGCTCACGGTGCCGCGCGGGAAGCCCGCGAGCGTCGCGATCTTGCGGTGGCCCTTGCGCTTGGCGACGACGCGGCGGCGCGTCGCCCGCTTCTCCTCGCGCTCCTTCTTGGCCTTCGCGGCCGCCTCGGGGTCCTCCTCCTCCCCCTCCTCCTCCCCCTCCTCCTCGTCCGACTCCTCCTCGTCCGACTCCTCGGCCTCCTCCTCCTCGTCGCTGCCCTCGCCGTCGTCGTCGCTGTCGTCCAGCTCGGGCTCCTCCTCGTCCTCCTCGCCCTCGTCGTCGTCGCTCCGCTCGAGCTCCGCCTCGACGGCGGCGTGCTCCTCGGCCAAAGGTGCCACGCGCTTCTTGGTCGGCTTGGGCTTGGGGGCGCTGGACTTGGTCGGCATGCTGCTGCTGTGGTGCCGCTCGGTGCTCGGGTCAGGGGTCGGATTCGGGCGCGCCGTATCCTAGCGCACAAGACGCAGGTTTTGCTCTGTGTCCCACATAACGTCCGCTGCGCCCCTCGCCTAGTAGCGGCGGCGCAACGCGTGCCACCGACCCCCAGCCGACGCCGGCACGACCGGCGCGATGGCCGCGCCCAACATGCAGCGCCTCAAGCTGCTCAACCTGGAGCGGTGGCACGCGCACGTCGACGCGCGCGCCGCCGCCGCCGGCACCGCCGGCACCGCCGGCGGCGGCGGCGGCGCGCTCGACCTCGCGCAGCGCGTGGCGCCCACGGCCGGGCTGCTCTTCAACCGCGCCAACCCGCGCAACGACGGCAAGTTTGTCCAGCCGTACAACCGCAAGACGGACGAGCAGGAGCCGATGCGCGGCCACCAGTCGTGGTTCTCGCCGCGCGACTACCGGCGCGTCGACCGGCCGACGAGCGCCGCCGAGTGGCAGCGCACGCGCCAGGCCGTGCCGCAGTACGGCGGCGACTTCACCTCGGTGCCCGTCACCTCGGTGCACAAGTACCGCGTGCCCGTCACGAGCGTCGTCAAGAAGGAGGGCGACCTCAAGCTCTTCTGCTGCTGCGGCTACCGGCCGACGGCCGCCGAGTGGATCTGGTGCGAATTTAAACACTTGAACCTTACTCACTATCTGATGCAAGATCAGGCTCACTCCAGCTACCTAGATCATACTCCTTTGCACCTTTGCACATTGCGCGCACTTCTTCAGGTTCCTCAACCTCGTGTGCTTCCTCGCGCACTCGGGCATGATCTACGCCACGCTCTACTTTGCCTACTTCCGGCACGGGCGCAACTGGCTCACGGAGACGGAGCACGTCATGATCCCCATCTACCGCATCCGCACCGTGCCCACGCAGTACATGCTCGACAACAACATGAGCAAGTGGTCGTCGGGCTGGAGGAACGGCTCGCTCGTCAGGGACGAGCCCAACTCGGGCCTCTTCCTCTACGACAATTCCATGCCATTGAACTTTGCGTCGCTCATCATCGCCTTCTTCGCCACCTCCGCCCTCTTCCACCTGTGGGCGCTCGTCTTCGGCGCCTTCGAGCGAACTTGGTTTTACTACTGGCGACAGATGGACGACGCATTCTGCTACTGGCGCTGGGCCGAGGTGCGGTGCACCACCGTCCAGCCCTCTTCAAACCGAGCACCCGTTCACGTGCACACTGTTCCCTGCGCAGTACTCCATTTCTGCCAGCATCATGGCAATGGCGCTCGGCATCACCCTAGGCATCCGCGAGCAGATCGCCCTCGCCAGCCTCTTCATGCTCACGTGGTGCTGCCAAGCCTTTGGCTTCCTCGTCGAGTACATCTCGGTGCCCAAGGCGTACGCCGACACGGTCAACCACAAGTACCCGGTCGGTCCGCTGCAGATGAAGAAGTTTGCCAACCCCAGCAACAACGACTACGGCAAGACCGACTACTACAACGACCCGCACGCGCTCAAGCTCATCTCGCAGACCGAGTGGGACTTGGACCGGCCGCTCTACGACGTGGCCAACGAGAACCAGCCCGTGGCCGTGCAGCGCGTGGGCTTCTTCGTGCGCGCGCAGCGCACCAGGAACTACGTTCGGTGCGACGTGCCGCCACAACCCACGCCTTGCACACGCCCTGCCTGACGCACTCGGTGTTTGTGACGCAGGCGAATGGTGCCGCACATCCTCGGCTGGTTCCCCATGAGCGCCGTCTGGTTCATCCTGATCAACCAGCTGGAGCAGGCCAAGCGCGACGTCGCCGAGGTCTCCGACAGCGAGATCCCGTCGTGGGTCAATGCGCTCATCTACGGCACCGCGCTCATCTTCATGTCGTTTGCCGCCGTAAGCGCTGCAACTTTGAACATCCCCACCTTTCACCGCACACCCTCATCATCTGACGGTATCATCCACTCCCACTCTTTGCGCGACAGGTCCAAATCGTCTTCCAACGTGACGCTTGCCCCCCACTCAAACCTGATACCCGAACCCCTGTGCATGTGCTTGTCGTGCTTGTTCCACGCCTTCCCGTTGCACGCTTCCGCAGGCTTGGCGCCGGGGTTCTACTTTGGCTCAGAAATTGCGTACTGCATCCTCTCGCTCACGGCCAAGATGTACCTGGGCTGGTTCCTGCTGATCAATGTGCGCGCGTTTGTGTGGCTTGTGCACGTTGTTTGCACCCAACCCAATGCTATTCCCTTGCAGGTCCTGTACGTCGACGGCTCGACCGCCGACGAGACGCTGCAGGGGGCCGGCGCCGGGGCACGCTAAGAGACGGACACGCGCGTCCGTGTGTGTGTGTGTGTGTGTGCGTTGTGTGTAGACTTGAAGAACGCGATGGGCGCCTCCGCGTCGCAACCGGTTGTCGGCGTCACCACCAACGGGTGGCCCCTCCTCGCGGACGCACAAAAGGAACCGGAACCGATCAAGCCCGCGCCCAAGTCCGAGGCGCCCAAGTCCGAGGCGCCCAAGTCCGAGGCGCCCAAGTCCGAGCCCCCGACAATGTTCGAGTCGCCCAACA
>Ga0206131_10006461_pt1 | contig 11983 bp, 10 predicted proteins | sample Helgoland_Spring_FD_148636 | JGI IMG/M metagenome (GOLD analysis project Ga0206131, IMG submission 148636) | Pelagic subsurface seawater microbial communities from Kabeltonne, Helgoland, North Sea - Helgoland_Spring_Bloom_20160517_1 | ecosystem: Environmental > Aquatic > Marine > Epipelagic ... | reverse complement strand
GTATCAGCTTATAGGGGATGGCGTTCTTATCCGCCCAAGCCGATAACCATTCAGCAGCGCTAACAGAACGGTGCTTGCCGCCAGTACAGCCAAAGCCAAATGTAAGATGCGGGCGACCTTCATCATCAAGCCGGCTAAGAACAGACGAAAACATCTGCGCCACATGTTCCATAAAGGGCAGAAAACTCTCATCACCACAGACATAGTCAAACACCTGTCTATCGCATCCCGTCATTGCCCGAAGCTGGGGTTGCCAATGCGGGTTATTAATAAATCGCATATCAAAGATGAAATCTGCTGTATCGGGCAACCCCTTCCGGTAGGAAAAGCTCATAATGGTGAGCGTCATAGTCTGTTCCGGCGTCATCCCAAGCCGCGATAGTAGCTTTGCTCTAAATCCTGCAGGAGCCATCTCAGTGCTATTAATAATAACATCAGCAATATGGGCAATATCGCGCATGAAAGCACGATCAGTTGCAATCGCTTCCTGAAGATTATTATGGTCTGTTAGAAGAGGATGCCGGCGCCGGGTTGCCTGATAGCGTTTGATAAGTTCATCTGAGCTGGCTTCAACAAGCACAAACTGGCACCGCGCGCCAATGCGCTGCTTAACATTATCGGCAAGCCTGATCATCGCAGCTGCATCGATACCAGAGGTGCGTAAATCAACCCCGATAGCGAGCTTTTTATGTTCTGTTTCAACTGACAAGGAAACCAGCTGGTCCACAAGAGCAAGCGGCAGGTTATCAACTGAATTAAAGCCAACATCTTCGAGTATATCAAGAGCTGTTGACAGACCAGCGCCAGATTGGCCAAACACAACAACAAGTTCAATTATTGGGTCTGAAAATGAGGCAGCTATGGTAGCGTATGGCTTATTATCATCTTCTTGTGTCATACCCTACCCTTAGCACAAATCAGCCCAGATGCGACAATCTATTCGCAGAGCCTTAGCTACTTTCTACGCTAGGCGGCTACCGGTAATGTCAGGGTAAAGACAGCGCCGCCCTCTGTGTGAGAGTCAGCTTCTAATGCGCCGCCATGAGCATCTGCTATCTGGCGTGAAATTGACAGGCCTAGTCCAGAATGCGTTCCAAATCCCTCAGAAGCAGGCCGCTCAGTATAAAACCGCTCAAAAATCTTATCCCGTTTTCCAGCAGGGATACCAGGGCCAAAATCACGAATTATGAAGACCGCCATACCGCGATGCTGGGTTAACCTGATCTCTATCGGAGCGCCTATTGCATTAAATGTGACAGCATTTGCCAGCAGATTATCAAGTATCTGAATAACACGGCCCGCATGCAGACGCACCAAAACAGCTTTGTCTGTTTTATCAAGCTTAATATCAATCTGGGGGTGACGGTCACGGCTGAACTGTACCCAATTTTCCAAAAGAGCCGAAAAATCTTCGGCGTCTTCGGGCAGGATAGATAATTCTGCATCCACCCGGCTTGCTTGTGAGATATCGGTAATCAGCCTATCAAGGCGTTGCACATCTGCTAGGATAATATCCATCAATTTACGCTGCTGTGCAGGGTCGTCAATTCGCGAGACTGTCTCAACAGCAGACCGTAATGAGGTAAGAGGATTTTTTAACTCATGCGCGACGTCTGCTGCAAATCCAGCCGTCGCTTCAATACGCCTTTGTAATTCTGCTGTCATATCCGAGAGGGCTTGGGATAGCTGTCCAATTTCATCTTTTCTATTTGGCAGGCCATGCAGGGTAAGCGATGTATCGCGTGTCATCCGGAGCTGGTCTGCTGAGGCTGCAAGCTGCACAATAGGGCGTGTGATCGAGCGCGAAAGATACAGACCAAGCGCAACTGTAATGCCAAGAATACCCGTAAAAAGCTGAATGAATGCCCATTGCACATCACCAATTTGCTGTTCTATACCGCCGCCTGTTGTGGTGAGCAAAAGACTGCCCCGCACAACCCGCAAATCTTGGATGGGCAGACTTACCGCAAGAACAAGCTGATTATCCGGATTACGCCAGACATTGCGTATTGTATCGCCGCGCAGCGCCAGCATAATATCTGGCAACATTTCTGCCCGTCTTATGCCGCGGATATTGACAATCGGAAGGGGCGGGCGATTGCTAAGGGCGGCTGCCAGCCGGTTCATCATCTCTACAAGTTCAATACGCACCTTAGACCGCATCGCAATTTCTGGTTTGCGTTGCATCCGAATAAGCGAACGGGTTGCACCGCGCTGAAAGGTATCTGCCATCAAGGTGCCGGTCGGCTGAAAAACCCGCGCCCTAAGCTCAGAGCCATAGCCAACAAGTGGCAGAAGATGGCGCATCGTCTGGCTGGAGAGCTGGCGCTGGGCAAAGGGGGTTTTTTCTGCTTCGGCAAGCGCAAGCGAGCGCGCTAACGTTCGGCCCTGACGCTCCAGCGCATCCAATTCTGCTGCGATAAGAACATCCCGATATTGGTCTACCGAAAATAACCCAACCAGAAACAACGCCAGCGGCAGGAGCATAATCGCCAGAATACGCGCAGAAAGCGGGCTAATAAATGAGGGCCAGAATCGCCGCCGACTAGCCACTATTTACGCCTCCTTCCCTTGTGCGTTTCAGCCTGAACCAGAAATGACTAGGCATCTGGCTTATATTTATAGCCGATGCCATACAAGGTCTCAATGCGGTCAAACAGATTATCATGAGCCCGGAATTTTCGGCGGATGCGTTTAATATGGCTATCTATGGTGCGATCTTCCAAGAAGATATCATCCCCATAGGCAGCATCCATCAACTGGTCTCTGCTTTTCACATGTCCCGGACGCAACGCTAATGCCTGCAACAACAAGAACTCTGTTACCGTAAGCTTTACCTCATCGCCCTTCCAGCTACAAAGATGCCTATCAGGATCCAGCAGCAGGTCACCCTGTGCAATGGTATCATTGCTTTCCGATAAGGGGGCTTGGCCACCAGCGCGGCGCAAAACAGCGCGAATACGTGCCAGAAGAAGCCGCTGGGAAAACGGCTTGGTGATATAGTCATCTGCCCCAAGCGAAAGACCAAGTGCTTCATCAAGCTCATCATCCTTACTGGTCAGAAAAATAACCGGCATGGCAGATTTCTGGCGAATTTTTCCCAATAATTCTGTGCCATCCATACGCGGCATTTTAATATCCAATATTGCCAGGGCAGCGGGCCTGCGCATCAGACCGGCAAGAGCCTGCTCCCCATCAAAATAGGTATCAACCTCATATCCCTCTGCTTCGAGCGCAAGCGCAACAGAGGTCAGAATATTCTGGTCATCATCAACAAGTGCTAGCCGTGTTGCCATCCCCTACCATCCTTTTATTTAGGGCCATCCTTTTATCTAGGGCCATCAAACTGCTGTTCAGATAACACTATCTTAAGGCCTATCCTTGATAGCTGCAAAGACCGAAGAAATGATGGCAGGATCGCGGCAGGATTGAGGCAGAGATTAATGGGCTTCAGACCAGCTATCAGCAATACCTGCATCAACAACAAGCGGCACGGAGAGCTGCACCACAGGAGAGGCTGCATTTTCCATCACCGATTTTATCAGCTGTACCGACTGCTCTGCCTGCTCTTCGGGGACTTCAAAGATCAATTCATCATGCACCTGAAGTAACATATCAGCTGCCAGCCCTTGGGCTGCAAGTTCAGCCGGAAGACATATCATGGCCCGCTTGATAATATCAGCAGCACTTCCTTGAATAGGCGCATTAATCGCCTGCCGCTCGGAGAATCCACGCATCGCCTGATTTGACGCGCCAATCTGTTCAATATGGATACGCCGCCCAAACAGTGTTTCAACATAAAGATGTTCGCGGGCAAATTCGCGCGCATCATTCATATAGGTGCGGATACCAGGGAACCTGTCCAGATAGGTTGCAATATAATCGCGCGCTTCTGACTGAGGGATGGAGAGCTGGCGGGAAAGCCCAAAAGCTGAGATACCATAAACAATACCAAAATTAATCGCTTTTGAGCGGCGCCGCGTTTCTGCATCCATCTGGTCCAAGGGAACCCCGAAGACTTCTGATGCTGTCTGGGCGTGAATATCTACCCCATTACGGAATGCTTCCAGCATTGTTTTTTCCTGAGCAACATGGGCAACAAGACGCAGCTCAATCTGGCTATAATCAGCTGAAATAAGCTTACAGCCCGGCCGCGCAATAAAGGCACCCCGTATTTGCCGGCCTTCTTGGGTACGGATAGGGATATTCTGCAGATTAGGATCTGAAGATGATAATCGCCCCGTTGAAGCACCGACCATTGAAAAGGAGGTATGAACCCGTCCTGTACGGTTATTCACTGACGCCATGAGCGCATCTGTATAGGTTGATTTCAGCTTTGCTAACTGGCGGTAATCAAGCACTTTTCTGGCAATTTCAACCCCATTTTCTGCCATATCTTCCAGAATATCTGCGCCTGTTGAAAAGGCGCCTGTCTTGGATTTCTTGCCACCTTCATATCCAAGCTTTTCAAATAGAATTTCACCGAGCTGCTTCGGAGACGCAATATTAAAGGTCTCGCCTGCTAGCTGGTGAATTTCACCTTCGAGGATTTGGATTCGCCCAGCAAAATCCTGCGATAAGCCATGCAAAAGCTGTGTATCAACCTTGATGCCAGCTGCTTCCATATGGGCCAAGATAGGAATGAGGGGCCGCTCAAGCCTTTCATACACAGATGACATGCCTTCGCGGGCAAGCCGCGGCTTCAGCATCGTCCATAACCGCAAGGTTATATCAGCATCTTCACTTGCATAGGTGCAAGCAGCCTCTGGTGAGACTTCAGCAAAGGAAATCTGCTTAGCGCCCTTGCCGCACACATCCTGATATTTAATCGTCTGAATATCCAGCAATGATAGCGCCAGATAATCAAGCCCATGCCGCTCTGTTCTGCCAGCATCAAGCACATAAGATAAACACATTGTATCATCAACAGGCGTTAGGCTCAGGCCGCCATTCTGCTCAAGGCTGAGAACATGTGCATCATATTTGAGGTTATGGCCAATTTTCAGGATGGACGGATCGGCGCATAAACCGCGCAATAGACTAAGAGCCTCTGCTTCATCCATTTGCTCGAGCATAACCGTTTCTGCAACCTCAGCATCACCGGCAAAATCAAGTCCGCCTTGTGCAGCCCCCTCAGATGCCGGGGCGACATGACGCAACGGAATATAACAGGCCTTGCCCGGCGCTGTTGCCAGTGCAACACCGACAAGTGACGCAGATGAGGCATTCAGACTTGTTGTTTCAGTATCAATAGCAATAAAGCCTTGAGAGCGCGCTTCATCAATCCAGCGGCTCAGAGCATCGGTTGTTGTCACCAGCTCATATGAGGGCGCTTCAACATGTGGCGGCAGAATAGCGCCAAAGGGTGATGCCGAATCTGGTTTGCCTGATGTTGGCGCGGTCTTCTGAGAGGCAGCGTTTTTCGCGCCTATGCTCGCCAGAAGTGAGTTGAACCCTTGGCCTGATAAAAAAGCAGACAGCCTGTCCATATCGCGGTGCGGGCGAACAAGAGACGCAATATTATTATCAAGCGGCACATCATCTTTTAGCCTGACAAGCTCGCGCGAGATGCGGGCCTGCTCAGCAAAATTCACCAGATTTTCCCGGCGCTTCGGCTGTTTAATCGTCTCAGCACCTGCAAGCAGGCTATCCAGATCGCCAAACTGATTAATCAGTTCTGCTGCTGTCTTTATCCCAATGCCCGGCACGCCGGGGACATTATCGGTTGAATCGCCCGCAAGTGACTGAACATCAACGACACGGTTCGGCAGAACCCCAAATTTTTCAACAACCTCAGCATCACTGATGCGTCGCTGTTTCATCGGGTCAAGCATGGTAACGCCCGGGCGCACAAGCTGCATCAAATCCTTATCGGATGAGACAATCAGGCAGTCGGTTCCTGACTCGTGCGCCATCTTGGCATAGCTTGCAATAAGGTCATCGGCTTCGAATCCTGGCAGTTCGGTCACTGGCAAAGACATCGCCTCAGTGGCGTCTCTGACAAGAGAAAATTGCGGTACGAGCTCGTCTGGCGGGTCGGTTCTGTTTTGCTTATATTCAGGATAGATATCGTTGCGGAATGTTACCCGCCCCGCATCAAAGATCACCAGCACATGCGAGGGCTGCAAATCATCCATCAGCTTCATCAGCATCTTGGTAAAGCCAAACACAGCATTTACCGGTACGCCTTCTGGTGACATCATCATGGGCAAAGCATGAAACGCTCTGAAAATATAGCCAGACCCGTCAATTAGAACCAGTTGTTCTGGGGCAGATGCCTCTGTCATTATCCGGCTATGGGGCGCTGAAATATGCGCGAGCAATAGGGACAGGTTACCGATGCCGAACCATCTGGCTGGGTTTCTGCGGTTAACCAGATAAGAGGATGGCCAAGCGCGCCGTCATCACCATGGCAGGACACACGTGTCTGTCCATCCTTCAGCATGACGATATCGGCCCCTGCTGGGTGTTGTGGTGCGGGACGATGAGCGGTGTCCGGCTGAGCTGATGTCGTTTGTTTTGACATGAGAGCGTTCCTCATTTTTCGTGACGGCAAAGATAGGTGTTTGTCTAAAAAGAATATCCCTGACACACTAGCTTTTTTTTACCGATAACGCTATTTGGATTTTATGTCTCACCACTCAATTATTTACACCAAGCCAGCCCAGCAGAGCGGCCAGCCGCCCCAGATTGCCATTCAGGCCCGTGGGCTCTCAAAAACTTATGCCGGCACCAAGCGCGCGCCTGCCAAGCTGGCGCTTAATAATCTTAGCCTTGATATACCGCAAGGATGCATTTTTGGCCTTCTTGGGCCTAACGGTGCTGGCAAATCAACTTTTATCAATATCCTTGCCGGTACAGTTGTTAAAACAGCCGGACAGGTATCTGTCTGGGGCGATGACCTTGATAGAGACCCACGCCAAGTGCGCGCCAATATTGGTATTGTGCCACAAGAGCTGAATATTGATGCCTTTTTCACACCGCGCGAATTACTAGAATTCAATGCCGGTCTTTATGGCGTGCCGCGCGCAGAACGCCGCACTGATGAAATACTGGATATGGTTGGGCTTAGCGATAAAGCCCATGCTTATGCTCGCACGCTTTCTGGCGGAATGCGGAGACGCTTGCTGGTTGCCAAAGCCATGGTGCATCAACCGCCCATTCTGGTGCTAGATGAGCCAACAGCGGGCGTAGATGTCACATTGCGCCAACGGCTATGGGACAATATCAGAGAGTTAAATGCATCAGGTGTGACTATTGTTCTTACCACTCATTACCTTGAAGAAGCTCAGGCGCTGTGTGACCAGATAGCCATTCTAGATCATGGCCGGATTCTGACCTGCCAGCCGACCTCAACATTGCTAAGCTCTGCCGGCCGAAAAGACGTTACCATTGCTCTGCCATCTGGTGTGCCAAAACAGTGGCCAGAGGCGCTGCTCGCCCTGCAGCCTGTGATAGCTGAGGGCGGTGTTACATTCCGGTTTGACCCCGCAGATATGACTGTTGGCGCTATCCTTACAAGCCTGATTGAACACGGGATTGAGATAGGGGATGTTTCAACATCCGAGCCAGATCTCGAAGATATTTTTCTTGAGATGACGGGACGTATGGACCAAGAACAGAACAATGATGTCTAAGAAATAGGCGATGTCTAAGAAATAGGCCGGAAAGTGAGCCTTTCGTTTGACTTAGTCTCGCCGCTTTACCATTCTGCAATTGCGCCATCATCATGACGCCAAACCGGGTTGACCCAGTTACATTCCGTTTTTGCAGCTTCTCTTACTGCCGTCTCATCTATCTCCACGCCAAGCCCCGGCTTTGGCAATGGTTTGATATGCCCATCGCGAATAACAAAATCTTCTTTGTTAACCACATAGTCCATCAGGTCAGCACCCTGATTATAGTGAATTCCCATAGACTGCTCTTGCAACACGGCATTGTGGGATACAAAATCCACCGCCAAACATGCCGCTAATGCAATCGGACCCAGCGGGCAGTGCGGCGCAAGAGCCACATCATAGGCTTCTGCCATTGACGCAATTTTCAAGCATTCTGTAATGCCTCCTGCATGCGATAGATCAGGTTGAATAATGCCCAATCCGCCCGCTTCAAAAACCGGCTTGAAATCAAAACGGCTATACATACGCTCCCCTGCGGCAAGCACTATGCTAGTGTGCCGGGACAGCACGGCATATTGTTCTGAATATTCAGGCAATACAGGCTCCTCGACAAAGAGTGGGTGATAGGGCTCAAGCTCTTTTAACAGCAGCTTGGCCATTGGAACCGATACTCGGCCATGAAAATCTAAGCCAAAATCAATTTCAGACCCACAAGCCTCACGAATTGCTGCAACCCGCGCAACGACTTTTTCAACAGTACGATAGCTGTCAATAATCTTTAATTTTCCGCAGCCATTGAGCTTAAATGTATCCCAGCCCTGTGCGTGAAGTTGTTTTATCTGCCGGCTCTCATCTTGTGGGTCATCACCGCCTACCCAAGAATAGGTTTTCATACTGTCGCGCACCGTGCCGCCAAGCAATTCATATACTGGCACGCCTAACGCTTTGCCTTTAATATCCCACAGCGCCTGATCAATGCCAGCGATAGCAGACATGAGAATTGGACCACCCCGATAAAACCCACCGCGATAAAGTGTATGCCATATATCATTTATTTTGCGTGGATCCCGGCCAATCAAATAGGGCGCTAATTCAGTCACGGCCGTAGCAACCGTTTTGGCGCGCCCCTCAATGACCGGCTCACCCCAGCCAGTAATACCTTCATCTGTATCTATGGCTAAAAATAGCCATCGCGGGGCAACAGGATAGAGACGGAGATTAGTGATTTTCATGGTGTGAATATCTCAGACTATGCAAGAGCGTTATCGGTGGTTTTATCATTAAAACAGAGCGTTTTTATCCCTTTCTCTGTTTTACGTTTTATCATCATATCTGCTGTGCACTCGTGAAAAAATGGGTAATGCGATGACTGTCACAATTATCATTATTTTGTGAGTCTAAGATAAATGGCCCTTTTTAGCTAATAGATAAAACCTGTATCAGTTTCGATTTGGGGTGTTCACATTGCACCCCATTACGTATACATGATTATAGCGAAAGCACCCGTAGCTCAGCTGGATAGAGCGCTGCCCTCCGAAGGCAGAGGCCAGAGGTTCGAATCCTCTCGGGTGCACCATTTTTCATATATATTTCAATATATTAATAAACCTCTGCTTTTGCGGTGTAGTAAGGTTTTGACTTTACTACAATTTGTAGTAAAGTTCTTATATCGAAAGCACAATTGCGCAGGCAAGGAATTTGACTGAAAAAACAGTAATCCAGACCAAGAAGCATCGTAGCGTTCCAATTGCTGCCAGCAAAATTTACATCAATGGCTATCCAAAAAAACTTGTTCTATTCCAACAAAGCGCCAGCCCCTTTTATTGGGTGCGCTACTATACAGACGGGAAAATGCTCAAACGGAGCACCAAAACTGAGAGCAAGCAGGAAGCAATAGAGTTCGCCAAAACCTTCTACGATGAAATAAATCTAAAACGTGCGCTGAAACAGTCACTCACGAAAAGCAACTCTTTCTACGCAATCTCGCAAGCGTTGTTAAAAGCTATGGAAGCACAAGTTGCAAGAAAAGAACTTACAAAGACAACTTTTCAAAACAATCAATACAGACTGAACAAGCACATACTTCCATTCTTTGGCACTAAGGAAATAACAGACATCCATTTTGATGATTTAGACTCTTTTCTAAACACTCTATCAGTTCAACAGCCACCCCTGAGCTCCAGCACAATCAGCGGCTACATGAAGATAGTGAAACGGGTTTTTACCTATGCGCTCCAACGACAAAACATTGAATACATACCAGCATTTCCAAGTGTCAAAGGTGAGCATAATGCCCGAGGCTATTTCAACTTAAAGGAATATCGGCAGCTTTGGAGCAGAGCAAGAAAACTTGAAGGACAACGTTTTGAGTACAGAGTTTTAAAAGACAAAAATGGCGTTGAGCAAACAGGATCATATTTTCCTGAAGGCACTTGTTATGACGGCAGACTTATTCGCAAAGTCACAATAACAAGAGAACTTGTGGAGTTAATTGTCTTTATGACAAATAGCTTCATTCGCCCTACTGACATTAAAAACATGCAGCACAAGCACATCGAAGAAGACGAACGAGATGGATACAAATATCTGCGACTAACGCTGCCGACTAGCAAAAAACACGACAAGCCAATCGTTACACAGCAAATGGCGATTGAAGTTTATAACCGCCTCACCGCTTACAACAAACAACAAGGTTGGGGCATTGGAGCAAACGATTATGTGTTTTTTCCAAACGCTAGCACTCGGGATTACGCTCTAAAAATTTTGCAAACGCAATTTGACGCATTGCTTACCAATTTGGATATCAGTCAAGGCCTGAATGGTGAAAAGCGTACCATCTATTCACTTCGCCACACCTGCATAATGTACCGTTTGTTGTATGGCGAAGATATTGATGTGATTAGTTTGGCTAAGAACGCCAGGACATCACAAGAAATGATTGATAGGTTTTATGCCTCACAACTAACCGGCGAAGACAATATTGGAATGTTGCAGTCACGAAGAAAGCGTGGAAAAAATAAATAACTGCCTCAGCTACGACAAAAAAATTGGTGAAAATTAAAATGAAAACTTAGGAGATGAAAAATGGACAAAATATTTGAGAGGTTTTATGCAGCCGCTGATGCTATTTTGACTTCTTGTGTTGGCGATTTTGACTCCTCAAATGTGGAATCTGGTGATGATTTATCACAATTAGCTAATATTAGGGTAATTGCCCACGATATGGACGATGATTCTATTTATGTCTATATTTGTATCCATAAAAACTCAGTAGACAAAAGCTTTTCATACCCTGAAATCACGCAAACTGTATTTGGGTATTCCGAATCAGCTGATGAAATTTTTGTAAATGCATATTATGACTTGCCTAATAATTTATGGGATGTAAATCCGCCTGAAGGCAGTGACCTTGAAAAAATTGGTTTCGAAGAATTGGTTTCAATAATGGAAAAAGCTGTTTAGCTCACCAGCAGTTTGGTGCGCTTGACTAGGATTTCCTTCTCACAAGCTCTTAGCTGATGGGAATTAGGCAAGTTTTTCTTGAGCCAGTCGCGTTGTTTGAGTGCCCTGTGAAGCTGCTTTTCAACAGCTCTGGCTTTTTGCTTGGCCATTACAGCAACTCTACAGCGTTTGCGAGCTGTGTATCATTCACATCTATGTAGCGCTGTGTGACGGAAATATGCTGATGCCCAGCTAGAGCTGCTAGCAAGCGCACATTTACGCCTGAGTTGGCAAGTTTAGTAATAAATGTCCTGCGGCCACTGTGTGAGCTTGCATGCTCAAAGCCACAAGCTTTATAGATGTCTAAGAACAGCTGACACATGGTGTTGGCAGAAAAGTGCCCACCTTTTTGACTAGGGAAAAGGGCGCGTTCTGGCTGAGTTAGATTACTCTGTTCACCATAGTCTTTTAGCGCTTTTCGAAGCTTTGTGTTGACGAACACTGTTCTGGCATTGCTGCCTTTTGTATTGCGCTGAGCAAGTTGGAATTGGGATTTAACGCTTCCATCTTCATCAAACACATCGCCAAGCTTTAGTGCTGCCAGTTCCATAGCGCGAAGCCCTGTGTGCAGTGAAAACAGCACGATGGTCTTGTCTCTTGTGGGATGACGCCTTGTGGCGCAATACTGCAGAACACGCTTTTGCTGAGCGTCTGTGAGTGTCATAGCCTGTTTCATTTAGGACCTCCGAAAATCTAATAGTTTATGTTCTACTATTATATTTTCTGAGATATCGGCTTTCCTACCGAAAATGGTATATATGAAAATCTAAATGAATTCATATGGTTAACCAATAACCTCATAGAATGTGTATTTTCTTATGTTTTATGAGTGTCGCTAAGTGATGAATTAAAGTGTCAGCTTC
>Ga0206131_10006455_pt1 | contig 11993 bp, 10 predicted proteins | sample Helgoland_Spring_FD_148636 | JGI IMG/M metagenome (GOLD analysis project Ga0206131, IMG submission 148636) | Pelagic subsurface seawater microbial communities from Kabeltonne, Helgoland, North Sea - Helgoland_Spring_Bloom_20160517_1 | ecosystem: Environmental > Aquatic > Marine > Epipelagic ... | reverse complement strand
CAGCGATTAGCAGACCGCAACCAATAAGCCCTATGATGAGAGCGGTCCAGCGGCGTGTTGTGGAGCCTTCTTTGACCAGTTGTTTGCGTAGGCGATCGGCAACCAACTGTTGCCATGCTTTGTTGCTGGCTCGTTGTGCCACGATGGCACCAAGCAGGATCACCGGAAGGATGATGAGCAGCAGTAGCCAGTTTGGATGAACGAAGGACATGATGATGGTGCGGTAGAGTATGCCTGAGGAGTGAGTCTAGCTATCAGGGAGCGGTTGATGGTTTGAAGGCTTGGATGATCAAGCTGAGCAGGGCAAAGATGCAGGCAGCAGATGTAAACCATGGAAATAACTCTTCAATGGTTACAATGTTGAGCTGCTTAATCTCGGTTTTTTCAAGTTGGTCGATCGAGTTGAATGTGTCCCGGAGCTTGTCGGTGTCTCTAACTCGATAATACTCGCCGCCGGTAATGCTGGCGATTTCTTGCAGGGTTTTGGTGTCGAATTCCTGCTGAGGGTGCGCTTGGATCGTGTTGTTGAGACGACCCTGTTCAGTGCCTATGGCAATGGCGTATACCTTGATGCCTAGGACGGCAGCTTGCTTGGCGGCCTCGACGGGAGCAATGCGACCGGAGTTGTTGGATCCATCGGTGACGAGGACAACGACCTTGCTTTTGGACTCACGCTCATGCAGTCGGCTAGCAGAGGCGGCAATGGCCGAGCCGATTGCTGTTCCTTGCTCTTTAACCAGACCTGGCTGAAGCTCTCGCAGCTTATCAATTAACCAGTCATGCTCGAGAGTAATCGGGCTGGTGATGTAAGGTCTTCCCGAGAAAGCAACGATACCAATGCGATCGTTTTCACGTTGTTTGATGAATGCCTCCGCAGTGTTCTTTGCGACAGTGATGCGCTGGGCACGCCTCCCGTTTAGTACGAAGTCAACAATTTGCATCGAATAGGAAATGTCGATTGCGAGGATGATATCAACACCGCTGGCTTTGCTCTCCGACTCGACATTGCGTAGCTGCGGTCGTGCCATGGCAAGCAGGGCAAATGCCACGGCTAATATCATCAGTGAGAAGGTGAGAAAGCCTGGCAAGCGTTTTGGCTTAGCGCCTAAGCTGGCGAGAATAGACAGAGACGAGTAGGTGATGGCGGTCGGTGTTCCAGATTTGCCTCGAATGAAAAGAAGCGGAACGAGTGCAAGCAAACCCCACAACCACGACGGGTTGGCAAAGGTAAATTGCTGGAGGAAATCTTGCATCTATTCGGAGGGAGAATTGTTCTGATCGGGGGTGGTAGCTCCTACAGGGGCTGGCTCGATGATGCGGAGCAGCTCAAGTGCCCGCTCTATCAGCTCTTCAAAGCGATTATGTTGGTCTGCTTGTATGTATTTGAGCTCGGAGAGTTGGTGTAGATGATCGATGATTCGCCTGCGGTATTTGCTGTCGACTTTGGTCATCGCATCGGCCCGCAGGGTAAGCTCTTCATTGGTTTCGAACAGAGAAGGATCATCAAAGGCGGCTTCAAAGTATTGGCGCAGGATGAGAGAGATGCGAACGGCCAGCGTTTGTGGCGCTAGTGAGGCTCCTTCTTGTTTGAGTGCTATTAGGGCCTCGCTGGCTGATAGCAGTAGCTGTTGCCTCTTTTTCTCAAGGTTTTCACCTCTGGTAAATTTAAGAATGAGGATGCCAATGAGCAAACATGCGGATACGGTCATGACCCAAAACCATGGCGAATGCCACACGGGTGGCTGCCCAAAGAGAAATTCCTCTGGGTTGGTGATGTCGTGTATGGGCGGAGTCATGAAGATTAGGAGTTTCGCCTGCGGATACGCTCTTTGAAAAGGCGATGCAGATGGGGCAGATAATCACCCGTCGTGCTGAGCTCTAGGTGATCAATGCCATGTTGCTTAAAGAGCTTGGCAAGCCCTTCATTGTGCCGCTGACTGAGTCTGGCAAATCCCATGCGAACCGTGGCATTGTTGGTGTTGACGGTTGTTTGGGTGCCTGTTTCAGGATCCGCCAAAGTGATCTTGCCGATGCGGGGTAGCTTTAGCTCCATTGGGTCAGTGACCTGTAGGGCGATGGCATCGTGTTTGTTCGCCAGCGCGCTGAGTGGTTTTTTGAGGTCGTGAGCGAAGAAGTCTGAAATAAGAAAGACGACAGCCTTGCGCTTGACGGTGTGAAGTAAGAAATCTGCGGCAGCAGGGATAGAGGTGGTAGGCTTGTCTGGCTCAGCAGCAAGGATTTCACGAATCATGCGCAGTACGTGCTTGTTACCTTTTGCTGGAGGTAGATAAAGAATGGGTTCTTCGGCGAAAAGAAGTAGGCCTGTTTTGTCGCCGTTCATATTGGCGCTGAAGGCGAGGACGGCGGCGAGCTCTGCCGCAAGCTCTCGCTTACTCAAATGATCGCTGCCATAGAGGCTCGAACCTGAGACATCAACGGCAAGAATGACGGCGAGCTCGCGTTCTTCGCGGAAGGTTCGTATGTAAGGGTGGTCCTTGCGGGCGGTTACATTCCAGTCGATAAAACGTGTTTCGTCACCGTGTTGGTATTCTCGGTAATCTTCAAAATCAAGCCCGCTACCTTTGAAGGAAGATTGGTATTCCCCGCTGAATGTCTCACGAGCTAGTCGCCTTGCCTTGATCTCAAGGAGGTGCACTCGGCGCATGATTTCTTCAATAGATTCAGGAGTCATTACTTAGAAATAGATGATCTCCCTAAGGATGTTGCTTGATGCCCGATTTGTCAATAGGTGTCAGTGTGACACAGGTGGATACATCATGACGAAAATCCCCAACTGAGCTCAGTGTTGAGCCAGCTGATCAACGCTACTTGCCAGTGCGGCAAATGCAGCACTAGCGTCATTTTCAGCAGGGTCAATGAGGGCAACAGGTGTGCCTGAGTCACCTTGCTGACGCGTAGGTATGTTGATTGGTATTTGGCCGAGTAATGGAAGCTTGAGCTTCTCGGCCTCTGCGGCACCTCCGCCTTCGCCAAAAATGGGGTATCGGGTGCCGTGCTCACATTCGAACCAAGCCATATTTTCGACAAGTCCCATGATGGGCACATTGACCTTGTCGAACATGGAGATGGCTTTACGAGCATCGATGAGGGCCACCTCTTGCGGAGTGGTAACAATGACTGCACCGGTGAGAGCGATGGTCTGAACGATAGTGAGTTGGATGTCACCGGTGCCTGGAGGAAGGTCGAGGATAAGATAATCGAGCTCGCCCCATGCTACATTTTGTAGAAACTGCTGGGTGTAGCGTGTTGCTAGCGGACCGCGGACAATCACAGGTGAGGCTTCTTCGAGCAGAAAACCCATCGACATGAGCTGAACTCCATGTGCTGAAATAGGAATGATTTCATTATCCTCTGTGGCAAGTGGGCGCTCGCGACTACCAAACATGTGGGCAATGGAAGGGCCGTAGAGGTCACAGTCACAGAGCCCTACTCTGTGGCCAGCTTTGGTCAGGGCTGTGGCGAGGTTGGCGGATACGGTTGATTTGCCAACACCACCTTTGCCAGAGGCAACCGCGATGACATTCTTCACACCGGGGATGTTGTTTTTAATGGCAGCTGAGCCGGCAGCGTCGGCATTGGCTTGAGTGGCTGGTTCTTGCACATCGAGCTCAATCCTAGCGTGCTTGACCTCGGGGAGGGGGTCGAGAATAGCATGGCAGTTTTTAAAGATCTGCTCTGGCACAGAGGCATCGTTGGTTTGCACACTAATGGCAACGCTGACAATGCCGTCCTCATAGCTGACATCCTTGACCAAGCCGAAGGATACGATGTCGCGAGAGAAGCCCGGGTAAGGGACTTGCTTAAGAAGTTCGAGAATGGAGTCGTTTGTCATGGCAGTGGTGGTTGGTAGCCTGACTAGAGGTGTAAGATGCGCCCGCAGTTTTCACATTGGGTAACTTCTTTTTCCGCCTGCACTTTGATCATTGTGGCTGGTACCACTTTCATGTGGCAGCCGTGACATTGGCTTTTCTCGGCGGAGACAATAGCGTCACCTCCTTTTGAGGACATCAATCGCTCGTAGAGTGATAGCAGGTCAGCATCTACAGCAGACGCTAGCTTGGTGCGCTCGTCGCTTACTTCCTCATGCTGTGCCTTTACTTCAGCAGCACGCTGGTCTAGCTGAGCAATTTCCTCATCCACCATGCCTTGGGTGAGAGCTAAAGCGGCCTCTGCCTTCGCCAGATCGATACGCAGGTGGTCGGCATTTTCCATGAGCTCGAGTTCTTGAGTTTCCAAGTCGTCAACCTCTTGGTTGTATCTAGCGATCTCATTTTCCAATGCGGTAAATTCGTCGTTTTTCTTGGTTTCATATTGCTGCACCTTAAGTCGCTCCAAGGTGTTTTTTCTGGTGCCGATATCAAGTTCCAGATTTTTGATGGCCACTTCATTTTCTTGAACGGCTTTTTTGGCGTTGGCAACCAGCTCGTTGTCATTGGCAAGACGTTGTTTTGCTTGCTCCTTGCTGTTGGGAATACGCTGTATGTCTTCCTCGAGAGAGAGGATGCGTTGGTCACGGTCTTGGAGGACTAGTAGGGACTCAATTTCAGCAAGCATGTGATGCTTCTACCCGAGCCCCGCCCATGGGGCAAGCGCAGGTGAACGATAATTAAACTTTTTTTATTGATGGTCAAAAATGGTCCTAGCTCATAAAGTTATCCGAGAAATTTCACTGCCTGCTCGAGCTGAAACCGAATAAGATATGAAAATACAATGTCCTGATTGTGATCAAGAATTCGATGTTGCCGAGGATTACCTAGGCAAGGAGGTAGAATGTGGTTCCTGCGACCATTTATTTACGGTGAATAAAGAGCATGAGATCAAAGAAAAGAAACGTTTTTACCCGGGTGAAAAGAAAGACACGGGGCTGAGTAAGTTTGGTGACCGAGCCCCTGTGAAGCCTGGTGAGGTCGCGTTTGTGCCAGCAAGTTATCAAAGTGATGTGAATCCTGACTTAGTAGGACCACCTCGACCACGCAGGACGATTGCTGTTGCGTGCGGAATCTTGTTGATGGCTGCGGTGATCGTAGTTTTTCTCCTCGGTGGCGGAAAGGAAGGACCATTGAGAGATATTGAAACGCCAAACCGCTACGTGCTCTGTGGCTTTTCAGCTTTGATTGGCAGTATTTTGCTCATCTATGGTGCCGCACGAAATAGATCGATTGGTGTGATGCTTGCTCTCGTGCTCTCCATGATACTGATGTTCATGCCTGCGCTGTTTCCAGGTAACCCCATAAGCTCTTTTATTAAGCCTATTGATGCTGGGCTTCAACTCAAAGAGGAGGTGGAAAACGAAACCCAGCCCGAGAGCATGGGGGACTACTTGATCAGGATTGGCTATGACCCTATTGAGGAAGCGCTTTTTATTCATCCCCGTGAGTCGGTGGTCGGCATTTTTGTTCGGAATGCTGATTACTCTGCTCAGAGCAAGATTGCAGCCTATTTGTATTACGCAACAGGCGGGCTCAGCCGGGAGGTTCTTTTTCCCCGTGGTGACACCGGCCAGTCGGCAATGATACTGCTTGTCGAACAAAAGAAAAGTATCCAGCAGATCGCGGCGCTATGTGAGCGGTTTGGTGAAGTGGAGAGGATGGAGGAAGATTTGCGCCTGCTCGAAGTGTATGTGAACAGTGCGACGACGAGTGAGCCAGATCCAGCAAAACTAAACAATATGGAGGACCCTGATTATGAGTTTCTCAACTTGGTAGTATTGAAAAACTTTGATCCCGAAGGTCAGATGGAGGCAGCCAAGCGATTGGCTAAATCAAAACCGAAGGCATTGCGCACCGATATTGCGGAGCAACTCATTGAGATGCTTCCATCAAGCCATGCTGATCTTCAACTTGCTATTATTGAGGCATTGAAGGTGTGGGCTTTACCAGATTCGGAAATCAGAGGTGCTTTGCTAGATGCGGCGAAAAAACTACATGCTGAGGGTAGGGTGTCTCCAGTTACGATGGAGCTACTTATCGGATACAAGGTGGACGGCTGCGGAGCGATATTGATGGACCTCTGGAATAAAGATCCTGCGCGGTGGAGCGATTATTTGTTGCAGCTAGGCGCTGGCGCTGAGTTAGTTATTTTGCCTCAGATTAATACGATGGATGTCGGGCGTATGGTGAAAGCTTCGGAAATTCTCGGTGATGTGGGCACCAAACAGAGTGTTGATTTTCTGACGAAGCTCATGGCCGAATCGAAGATGGATGCAAAAAAGATCAAATCCTTGCAAGCTGCCATTGACGAAATCAAAAAGCGTTCCTAGTGTGCACCCGTCTCGAGCCAGTCTGCTGGTAGACGAGATGGATTCCAAGTACGCCGCCATGGCGGAATTGGTAGACGCGACGGATTTAAAATCCGTTGAATGGTAACATTCGTGCCGGTTCGATTCCGGCTGGCGGTACTTGGAAATTTTTGATTTTGAAACCAAGAGGGTATATGAAAGCTCTCGGTCCGTGTGAGGGATGAGAGCTTTTAAAATGGTGCTCGAGGCGGGAATGATCTTGCTCCGCTCGATCTATGCTGAAGTGCAAAATGCCTCCTCCGGCATTTTGATGTTATAGATACATCGTGATACACGATGTTTGTGCGTTCAAACCCGGCCTACGCTCACGTGTTCGCTCCGGAAGGGTTCTCATCCCGCCTCTTTGGGTAATGGTGAGTGGGCGCAAAAAAGCTCTCGGTCCGTGTGAGGGATGAGAGCTTTTAAAATGGTGCTCGAGGCGGGAATCGAACCCGCACCCGGTTAACCCGGACTAGATCCTTAGTCTAGCGCGTCTACCAATTCCGCCACCCGAGCACTGGTGCCAAACGTAGATACGTGGTGCGGAGGGAATTAGAGTCCCAGCGTCGAAAAAGCAAGCGAATCTTTGTAAAAAAGTATACCGAGGCTACGCTAGTGAGCTTATGGCCTTTGTTTGAGCTGGTTGATCTATCGCCAACCTTTCTTGCGAGCGTAGGCTTGGTCCCGCAATTTACGAAGATATTCCATGTGTGCTTGGCGAGCTTTGAGTGTTGGGTCGAGTTGTTTGTTAAGGAAGGGGTTATTGCTGCCATATTGTGACCACGGACCTTTAGGGATGTTCGAGAAGTCGATGAAGCGCCAGTGGACTTTAGCCATAGAGGGCATGCCGAGATAGTCTCTTACTGCAGGAGAGACGTCCAGGCCTGCGGCTTTGTTTTCTTTGTTTTTTGGCCGCTGGTTGCCAAAAACATATGGCCAGTCATCGGTGGTGAAGGGGCCGCAGTCCTCCCACTGGGCATAACAAACTTTTTTTCCATAGACGATTTGAAGCCAGCGGCCTTTGCAGGAAGATTTGCCGGGGCGCTTATCAGCCCTATGTTGCCACCAGGGGATGACCCGGCTTGCGTGTGGACAATGGGTCTTATAGTTGAGGCAATCATTGTAGGGGAGCGCCACGTAGAAAGGATTGAGCTTTGGTGTGAATGCCTTGGGCCGGTATTGAATACGTGCCGTAGTATCTGGATTGTCGTAACCGCCGTAGTTTTCCTGCCAGCGCGTATCCCATGAGCTGGCGTGATTGGATGTTAGGTTTCTACCGTTTGGTTTTTCTCCAATCCAGAAAACCGTTGCGGTAATATTTTGTTTCCAAGGGTAGCGTTTTACTTGTGAAGGGTAAGCTGAGGCAGTGGGAGTAATGACCCGCGGTACCGATCTGCTTGCTGAGTCATAGCTGCTCTGTCCCAGTAAGGAATGGGCCGAGCTTGAGAGTAGTGTCAGGCCAACAAGTAGTAAGGGATACTGCATATTCTGAGGGCAAGTGTTGAGGCGGACTAGAAACGCCTCAATGTAGTTGGCTTGTTGTGACGTTCGTCTTTTTGAGGGAAGTCTAAAGTATAATGAATACCTCGGGATTCATGTCGCCTGAGGGCGCAATCAACAACCAAAGATGCTGTAGCCACAAGGTTGCGGAGCTCAAGAATGTCAGAATTGAGGCGGTGCCCCCAATAGAAACTTCTCACTTCGCGGCGCAGGTTGCTGAGCCGGTTGGCAGCGCGGTCAAGTCGGTTGGTGGTTCTAACAATGGAGACGTAATCCCACATCAAGCGGCGAATTTCATCCCAATTGTGATAAATGACAACGAGCTCATCTGGCGGAGCTGTATCACCATATTCCCATTGAGGGATATCAGGAGCCGCTGGAGAGGGTTTGTCGAGTGGGTGCAGGCTGAGCATCTTCTCGAGAGAGCGCCTTGCTACGACATGCCCTTCGAGGAGCGAGTTTGACGCAAGTCGATTAGCGCCGTGTAACCCTGTGCAGGCTACTTCACCAATAGCAAAGAGCCCACGAATGTCGGTCCTCCCATCGGTATCTGTGACAACGCCTCCGCACTGGTAGTGGGCTGCGGGAACCACGGGAATGGGTGTTTTTTGACAGTCCAGACCGAACTCAAGCAGGGTATTGTAAATGTGTGGGAAGCGCTCTTGCATGAAGCCTTCGGGCTTATGGGTGACATCAAGATAGACGCACTGAGCACCTGTTTTTTTGAGCTCATGGTCGATGGCTCTGGCTACAATATCGCGAGGTGCTAGTGACTTGCGCTCATCATATTTTTCCATGAACTCATGACCTTCTTCGTCGCGTAAAATGCCTCCCTCACCGCGGACGGCCTCAGAGACGAGAAAAGATCTGGCCTTGGCTCCTGTGGCAGCCGGATTGTAGAAGCAGGTGGGATGAAACTGGACAAACTCCATGTTGGCAATGGTAGCTCCGGCTCTCCAAGCCATTGCGACACCATCACCAGTAGATCCATCTGGATTGGTCGTGTAGAGATAAACCTTACCACAGCCACCGGTAGCTAGAATGACGCGGTCTGAGCGAAAGCGGTGCACCTTGCCACTGGTCTCATTAAGTACGTAGGCTCCGAGCACGCGATCTTCTGATACGGTTCCCAGCTTGCGTGAGGTAATTAGATCGATCGCAAAATGTTGCTCATAGAAGGTAATGTTGCTGTTTTGGTGTGTAGCTTCCAGCAAGGACTCAGCTATTTCCCTACCTGTGGTGTCTTTGGCGTGCAGAATGCGGCGGTGACTGTGGCCACCTTCTTTGCCAAGAGAGTATCCATCATGAGAGTTCGTCTCTTTGTCGAAATCAACTCCGCACGCGATAAGCTCCTCCAATGTTTGACCTGCTTCGGATAGGATGGTGCGCACAGCGCCTTCGTCACAGAGTCCAGCGCCGGCGTCCAGGGTGTCATCAATATGGTGTTCGATGCTGTCGCCTTGTTCACGTAGCCCCTCAGGCAGGACACCGGCAATGCCCCCTTGTGCCCAAGCTGTGTTGGAGTCCATCGGCTTGCCCTTGGTGATAATACTCACCGTGCCGTGCTGGGCAGCACGAAGGGCAAAGCTCAGTCCAGCGATGCCAGTGCCGATGACGAGAAAATCACTCTTCATGCTGGGTTGGGTTATTATTGCCTGCTGAGGCAGTGCTTCACCACGGGCAAAGCTCTAAAACGGGATATCGTCGTTGACGAGATCATCCGGTGAAGGCTCTACCTCATTACCGGAGGATGGTTGCGCCGGTTGGCTGTTATCTGAACCGTTGGCTGCAAGGATTTTCCAGCAGTTGAGATTGACGTAGTATTTATCTTTATACTCATTACCTCGGATGTCGAAATGAACGGTGATATCTTGGCCAGCCTCATATTTGTCGAGCCATGCGCACTTATCTTTGATGATCTCAAACTTGATATCCTGTGGGTAATTGTCATCCCCTGTGGTGACTACAAACTCACGTTTGCTGAATCCACTTGGGAAGGTTTGGGTGTCAAAAATGACCTTAATTTTTCCAGTTGCCTCGTACAAGGTTCGATCCAATCACGGAGAGCACGTGCTAGCCAATCAAATTTTCTGACGTGGCCATGTTTTTTATCAGTCATCAATACTAAAGGGATTAGCAGGGCTTTGATCAGTAGGAATTAACCCAATTGCCGATGATTTGTCAGTTTTTTGACGATTGTGACAGAAATGTGATAAATTGTCATTATTTGGTTGGTATTTTACATAGATGATTGCTGGAATGCATTCAGTAATCACAAATCCAAATTATTATCATGAATAACAACGCTAATGACAAAGCCACTACCTGCAATTTAGAACGCAGGACATTCGTTAAAAAAGCATCTCTCGGTGCAGCTGCTATTTCCTTGAGTCCTCTGGTAGCTCCTTTTGTGCAGGCCCAGAAAGGCAACAATAAGGTTTTAAAAGTCGGTGTCATAGGGCTTGGAGGCCGTGGTAGTGGCGCCATGAATAATATTCTGGAAGCTGATCCCAATACCAAGATCTGGGCAGTGGCCGATATTTTCGAGAGACGGCTCAAGGGTTTTGAAAACCGTAATAATGCCCGGATTGATACCGAAGGTCGGAAGCGTGTTTTCCTCGGATTTGATGGTTACCAGAAAGTCATCGATAGTGGTGTGGATATTGTGATTCTAGCAACACCTCCCGTATTTCGGCCTCAGCATTTCGCCGCCTCAATTGCAGCTGGTAAGCATGTGTTTATGGAGAAGCCCTTTGCCAATGATATCCCTGGTTTGAAGAGTGTTGTTGATAATGCCAAGAAGGCGCAATCAGCTGGTCTGTCAGTGATGACGGGCTTGGTCTGGCGTTACTCTCCGCACCTGATGGAGCTGCACAAACGCATTCAGGGAGGTGAGATCGGAGATGTGCTCTCGGTATCCTCTACATACTGTGGTGGGCGGCGTCCTAACACGATGCCTGATATTAAGTTTAAGGAGAAATCCGGTTTGTCAGACATGGAGTGGGCCCTGAAGTTTTGGCAGAATTACTTGGAGCTGAGTGGTGACGGTATTATGGAGTTTATGATCCATGGTCTCGATAAGATGTCATGGGCGATGGGCGATCAGATGCCAGAGAAATGCATGGGTATGGGGGCTAATATCAAGCCCGTTACCGGAGCCAACAACTGGGACCAATTTGCGCTGAACTATCAATACGCGGATGGCCGCCGAGCTGATTTCATGGGCCGGCAAATTCCTGGAGCCTACGCGGTCAGTGGTGACTCGATCACCGGCAGTAAGGGCTTCGCCTCGCTTGAGAGTAAAGGTGGTGCGTCCATCACTATCGATGGCAAGGTCGTGTGGCAGAAAAAGGGAGGTCTGGGTTACAAGAATGAGCACCAAATCCTGATGGAGCACATCCGCAGTGGCAAGGTATTCAATGATGTTCTTGGCAAAATGGAGCACAGCCACGCGCTGGCTATTATGGGCCGGACTGCGAGTTACACAGGCCAGCTGGTCACTAAGGATCAGATCATGTCCTCCACGGATGAGCTCATCAAGGTGGAGGGAATGAATTTCGACACTCCGTTCAAGGCGCGTCCAGCAGCCGAAGTGGGGATTACGAAATTTTCCTAGAGTGCGGCGAAAGGATTGATTAATTTTCCAAAGATGAAAACAAGGCACCTCTATCCACAGGTGGCGGCACTTCTCGTGTTCGTCGCCGCTAACGTTCATGCTGCTTCGCTACCTGAAGGTTTCAGCAATTTATTCAACGGCAAGGACTTCAGCGGTTGGCGGGCAGAGAATCCGCACGACTACGTCAAGCTGAAGGATGCCAAGAAAATAGCAGCTAAGCGCGAGCAGGACCGTGAGGTGTTTCCCACGCACTGGCAGATCAAAGACGGGGTGATTCACAATGATGGCCATGGGCCTTATCTTTGCACGGTCAAGGACTATGGTGATGTGGAATTCATGGTCGACTTCCGCCTGGATGAAGGGTCAGATAGCGGTATCTACATGCGCGGAACTCCGCAGGTGCAGATCTGGGACACGCGTGAGGAGGCCGGCAAATGGAGATACGGAGCGGATAAAGGATCGGGCGGGCTTTGGAATAACAAGGGGGCCGGCGCTAGTAAGCATCCGCTGGTGCACGCAGATAAGCCTATTGGAGAATGGAATCGCTTACGTATTCGCCAAATTGGCTCCTGCACCTGG
>Ga0206131_10006453_pt1 | contig 11997 bp, 19 predicted proteins | sample Helgoland_Spring_FD_148636 | JGI IMG/M metagenome (GOLD analysis project Ga0206131, IMG submission 148636) | Pelagic subsurface seawater microbial communities from Kabeltonne, Helgoland, North Sea - Helgoland_Spring_Bloom_20160517_1 | ecosystem: Environmental > Aquatic > Marine > Epipelagic ... | reverse complement strand
ACAAACTAGTAAATGAAGAGGAGATGCATGATTTACTAATAACTTTATATGATGCAAAAATAAATGACATAAAATATAAAGAACTTTTAACAGAGCGAAAACAAAGGAAATAAATTTATGAGTAAGAATAACAAGGCAGAAGATGCATGGCAAATTTTAAGAATACAAGGAGAATTTACAAAAGGTTTTGACCAACTGTCGGCACTTGGTCCCTGTATATCTATTTTTGGCTCAGCAAGAACTAAAGAAGATAATCCTTATTATAAGTCTGCAGAAAAAATGGCAAAACTTTGTAACCAAAATGGATTTGGAGTAATTACTGGCGGTGGACCGGGGATTATGGAGGCAGCAAATAAAGGTGCCTATAAATCAGACGAAGGCTCTATTGGGTTGTCTATTCAACTTCCATTTGAAGCTACTGCAAACGACTATATTGATAAATTGGTTGATTGTAGATATTTTTTTACTAGAAAAGTGTTCTTTTTAAAATATGCACAAGCCTTCATAGGTTATCCAGGCGGATTTGGAACTTTAGACGAGCTTTTTGAGACGTTAACACTTATTCAGTGTGGACACATGAGAGAAGTCCCAGTTGTATTGGTTGGGTCAGATTACTGGGGTGGTTTGGTTGATTGGATGAAAAAAACAATGCATGAGAAAGAGGGTAATTTATCCGAAAAAGATTTTGATTTATTTAAAGTAGTGGATACACCAGAAGATGCTATTTCTTATATTTTAAACAATATAGAATCAGATAAAAAAGAAGATATTAATTTTTAATTTTGTGAAATTTCTTATATTCTTTTCTGTCTTTTGCGACTACAATACCAATTGTGGTAAAAGAAATTAAATAAAAAGTTGCAATAGATAATAATTCGAAGTAATTCATTTTTAGTTTTTTAAATGATAATAAGTCCATTCAAACTGTTGTCTACCTATTCCTTCAGACATCTCACTTACCACTACAGCTGTACCAGACTCTTCTTCAATGTTTACATTTCCAAATAAAGAAATATAACCAACTGCATCTGCCCTAAAATGTGCTTGTGATAACATGTTATAATAAACTTCACACTCAACAATAGTGAACGCAGCATTAAACTGCCCTTCTCCTCCATCTATTTCTAGCGCATGGTCTGTAGAGATTCCTGGGACTATTAATACATTATCTATATCTCCACTATAAGCTTGGTCAATATCTATGCAGTCGTCCCCAGAGTTCCAGACCAACAATTGAGAACAATTTACTGTTCCCCCAAACCATTCAATGCCATCGTCTTGATTCGCAACAACTTCTATGTTATTTATTACTGTACCACTACCAACGCCACCAAGAGTTAATCCATTAATTTCATTTCCCTCACCAATATTTGCACCTCCATGCCTTATTGAAACATAAGATAAAATACCACTATTGTCATCACTGTCAATTCCTCCGTATAAACCATTTTGGTCTGAAGCGGGTATTCCTTCAATTTGAACTGATTGCATACTCCCAGGTGCTGATATGGGTGCTTTTCCACATATTATAATTCCACCCCACAATCCACTAACACTTTCACTTAGAGAATTTCCTGTTATTTGTCCTATCTGAATATCATCCGCTATTGATGTGAAAATTATTGGCTGTTCCGATGTTCCTTGTGCATCAATCTTGCCTCCTCTTGCTACAATCAAACAAGATGCATTAGCTCCCGTTCCTGATTCCGCCTTTATAATTGTACCTGGCTGTATTGTGAGAGTGACACCATTAATGACGCTAACTCTATTTTGTATAACCCATATTTTGTCAGATGTTAGTGTTGTGTTTGTTGTTATGTTACCAGTTATTAAATTTTCTTGATATAAATAATCGCAAGAGCCGTCATTTTGTTCTGCGTGTTGATTGTAGTTTGTTGCAGTTGGGTCTGTACACCCTTTTTTCTTGCAAGAAGATAAGATTATTGAAAATATAATCAAGCAAGTTAATGTTATTAATTTTTTCATATTTTATATTTTACACATAAATAAAATACATAAAACTTTAATCTTTATTTTAATATTATTAAATTGTTAACAATTGTTTACACAAGATTAAAACATCCTGTATGTACGGTAAACACTATGTTTAACAAATTTTTTCATATTTATAAATTATGAACCATAAAGATAATATTATATATAAAAAATATAAATTAATAATATTTTTAATTGTATTAATTTTCAGCACACAACAAACGAATAGCCAAATATATATAGATACAGTTGCATATGATTGCATGGAAATGTATGATTGGTCTGGCAACTGGTATGTAGGAGCTTCAACTACTGGATTTTTTACAAATGCGTCTAAGTCTGCACCTGTATCCGCAGTTATATACGGTTCTGGTGGTAGTTCTGATGAATATGACTGGTATAGCCTACCAAACATAGACACGTTAGACCCAGGACAAGAATATAAAGTTCAAATTAATTTAGGTTCATACAGATTTACATCAACAGGAACCAATTCAGGCGTTGATGTGAGTGACTATATAGATGTGCAAGTATCTACTGATGGTGGACTGTCATACAATTCTGAAATAAGAGTGACTGGTAATAATAATGCATATTGGGATTTTAACTCTAAAAAAGTAAGTAAAGTTATTAATGGCTCTGTAGACATATACACACCAGCAGGAGGTGGAGACAGAACCTTGGCTGGGGATGGATATTCTGTTATAGAGTTAATTTTTCCGTTGGGAACTACGCAGATTGCAATTGATGTTTTGGCTGTAGTTGATAGAGCGGGGGAAGAGTGGTGGATAGACGATTTTTTCTTGTTAGGTTCTGGTAGCGGTAATTCATTACCTATTCAATTGGGCTCATTTTCTGCAGAGCAAGATGGGACTAGTGTATTTATAGATTGGGTTGTATATTCTCAAATAAATAATAATTATTATACAATAGAAAAAAGTATAGACTGTCTAGATTGGTTTGAATTAGAAAAAATAGACGGAGATGGAAATTCAAATATAGAAACACACTATCAAACAAAAGATGACAGTCCTCACGTTGGAATTTCTTATTACAGGCTAAAACAGACAGACTATGATGGAAAATCAGAAACCTTCAACCCAGTATCAGTTGAATTTGAAAACAAACATACTATAGAATTAAAAATAATACCAAATCCTGCAATAGATTATATAGAATTAGAAATTCCCTACACTGAACACCCTTTAATAAATCATAAAGTTAAAATATTTGACACACAGGGAAATGAAGTTTATAAAAAGCATTTTATAGGGGAAATAGAAAATTTTAGAATTGATATAAAAAATTTTAAGCCAGGATATTACATTTTAAAAACAAAAAGTGATAACTTAGAGGGTTCTAACAACTTTATAAAAGAATGATAAATATAAAACAAACAGAAACAACACCAGAAGTTAGTCTTGATAAAGAAAATTGCAAATTAACCCTAGAAGGGAGGTCTTATCCAGAAAATGCACACAGATTTTACAAACCTATATTAAAAGAGATTGTAAAATGCAAAAAAGATATTAGTAAGACAAACATTTTAGTTGACATCAAATTAGAAATAATAAATTCTGTATCTATGAGATATATACATGACATGATTGATTTTGTTTCTAAAAATACTAATTCTACAATTGTAAATTGGCATTATGAGTCTGATGATGAAGACATGGAAGAAAGCATTCAAATTGCATGTTCAAACTTTCCAAAAACTGAAATTAATGCAATATCTATAAGTCAATTTTAATTAAATTTAAATTATATATTTTTTAAACTTATTTATGTTTTCAAAAACAAACAAAAATGAGTTTAAAAAAAATGAAAAAGGAGTATTTAGATACTCCAAAAAAAGAAATAACCAGAGGTGTTATAGAGAATTTTACCTATGGCTTTTTAGGTTCCACACTAATTGTATTTATTTCTAGCGGAATAGACGTTGCTGTTCTTTTTAGTTACATGATATACTACTTCTTTTTGGGCAGAGTAGTGAATAGGCCTAAATACGTAACATCAATTGGTAAGTTTATAATATTTCCCATACCAACATCTATAGGAGCATTTATTGGATATAAACTAGCTGGATTTTTGTCTGTTATGTTTTAATTTTAGTTTTGGTTTTATATTTATAAATAAAAATGGATAAATTATTAGCTTTAAAAGAAATATACAAAATCTCTCCATATAAAAAGGGGTTTAAAAATGAAACAACTTTTGACGAAGTAACAGTGGGAAGTCCTGTGTATGGAGAAATAACTCAAAAGGGAACTGAAACTGTAATTAAAAAATTCTCAGAACACTTTAATAAAAATACTGTTTTTTATGACTTGGGCTCTGGATTAGGTAAGATGGTAGCACATGTTGGTATGTTGTGTGAATGTAAATCTACAGGCATAGAGTATAGCAAAGAAAGACATGCTGGTGCGTTGGAAATTAAGGATAAGTTTTGTTCAGATTATGAAAATATATCTTTTAAAAATGCTAACGTATTAGATTTAGACATTTCTGATGCTACAGTCGTGTATATAGATAACACTGTCTTTCCAAACGAGGTGACTATGAAGATGTATGACAGTCTAAAAAGTGGATGTCTTGTTCTATACAAGCTTAGGTTAAAATTAGAAGGAGAGAACATTGAACCACAAGACACAGTTGACAGAACTTACCGTCAAGGAAGCCTGTGTTGGATAATAAAGCCTTGATAATTATTTTTGTAATATTTCTAATAAAACTACGTTATTAGTAATATGGTTTTTACAAAAGAAATAAAAGGAGAAATTATAAATATTGAAGTTGGTATGGGCGCATCTAAAAGTGTTGGAAGCGATTCATATCCATATACTGTAATTAAGGTTCAGAGTAATGGAAGTGAAATACATGCACAACGTGATATATCAACTCCAACTGAAGATAGCGAATATTACGGCAATCAATCTTACACCTATGTCCCAGACCCAGAATCAGAAATTGAAATTTTTACTCTAAGAAAAAATGGATATTTTGTAAAAAAAGGAAAACCGTTAAACTATTATTGGGATAGCATATGTCTTGGTACAAGAAGATATTATAGAGACCCCTCATTCTAACAAGGCAAGTATTAACACTTACACATATGGTAACTTATACATATAAGTGAATATATGTGTACATGTATTTTAACAATACACACCCCCACTTTTTCATGGTTTTACTAAGGTTGCTACTATATATTGCTGTAACCAAAAAAAACAAATAAAAATGAAAAAGATTATTATCAACTTATCCCTACTGGCATTGGGTTTAATTATGTCAAACATAGTAACTGCTCAAAACTCTTCTGTATGGGCTACTGTTGAAAGTTTAGAAACATTAAAACAAGACGAAGCGTTTCAATCTTTAGAACAAGAGCTCAACTTAACATATGAGCAGGCCTTACCATCTTCAAGACAAAAACATTTACAAAAAGTTTATGAATTTAAATGTGACTGCGATGAGGTAGACTTATATGTATCAATGCATAAAGTTAATTCAGTTAAAAAAATTGAATACGGACCAAAATATGAAAGCTTGTCTGAACCAAATGATTACAACATACTTAATAGTAATACTAGTTGGCATTTAGATTTGATTAATGCTCAATTAGCTTGGCAATTTACAACTGGAAATGTTGATATAGCAATATCAGACCAAAACTATTTTGCTATGCCTGACAATATGCACGAAGAGTTAGTTGGGGCGGTGACGTACTATGACACCACAAACACATCTTCAGCAGGGCATGGTACTGCTGTTGCTATATCTGCTGCAGGAAATACAAATAATGGTGTAGGAATATCTAGCATTGGATACAACTCAACATTGTCACTGTACCGAATGAACTATGGAGAAATTTTAACAGCATCATACAACGGAGCGAAAGTTATAAATTTAAGCTGGACTAGTGGATGTATTTACAATCAGTACATACAAGATGCAATAGATGAAGTTTATAATAACGGAACATTTATAATAGCTGCTGCTGGAAATGGGACAACTTGCGGGGGTGCTACAAACTTAGTTTATCCAGCAGCGCATGAAAATGTATTTGCAGTTTCAAGTGTAGGCCATGACGACTCTCACGTTGGGTCGAGCGGAATTTCACACCAACACAATTCATCAGTTGACATAATGGCTCCAGGATATGCTGTGCCAATAAGTGCTGCTCCGGGATGGTATTTATTTGGAAGCGGAACCTCTTATGCCTCACCAATAGTGGCAGGAACTGTGAGTTTGATGATTTCAGTTAATCCTGATATAACAAATCAAGAAATAGAAGATATATTATCAGAAACAGCATGGAACATAGATGACGTAAACCCAGACTTTATAGGCCAAATGGGTGCTGGTAGACTTAATGCAGGACTAGCCGTTGCTCAAGTAAAAAGAAATTTAGACATTGCAAACCATAACAACGAGGAGGATGATGGAAATAACGGTCATGGTAACGATGACGATGGTGTGGACGACACAAATCCTGGTAACGGCAATAACGGTAACGGAAATGGTAACAACAATAATTATCACGAGCACTTGAAACCTTATAAAGGTGATGGAAAAATTGTTGTGAATAAACCTGACGGAAATACATCATCTATGCACAAGTCATTTTCAAGCGACATGAACCCTAGCATAATTATATACCCCAACCCTTCTCAACAAGATTTTAGAATTAAGTGGGAAAGCTCAGACATGAAAGTTCTATACATTTACAATTCAGCATTTCAAATAGTACAAAGACACAATTTAGAAATGTCAAACAAAATAAGCCTATCAATACTAGAGCCCGGTAATTATATTGCAGTTTTTGTTGAAAATGATGGTATTAGACACAAAAGAAGAATAACAATATTTTAATATGAAAAAAAACTTAAGACTTTTTATTAGTATTTTCTTGACTAATTTTATAATATTGCAATTAATTAAAACTCTAATAACATAGAAACATAAAAACCTCACTATTTAAGTGAGGTTTTTATGTTTATTAATAAAAATTAATGAAATTATTTAATAAAAAAATGAAAAGTGAAATTGACGTTGACATTGATAGATTAAAGGCTATAAATGAAAATATAAATAAGTGTGTAAATCGTTATTTTAGAATTAAAATAAAGAAGAATATAAGAAATTTCACTGGTATAAATGTGGACAGATTTAATTTGTTTCATATTTATAAACAAAAAAATGACAAAATCAAAAATTAAAAAAATTTCAAAACATGCATTTCATATATTGCCAATAGTTGGTTTAGGTATATGTGGAATACTTTATCCAGGATGGATAAAAGACGGATATCTATATGAATGGTACCCAACTATTGCGGCTGGAGTTGCTGTCTATGGGGGGTTTGTAGCTAACTTGGTTTGGTACATAAAACAAAGAAAGCATCTTTAAATTATGATTACAATTATACTATTTATAATATTTGTATTGTTTATAATGATTTCAGGGGCTTCTGAGGCAGTTATGGATAAGGTGCAGTTTCATTATGAAAAAAGCATTTTTTGGAATGAAGAAAAATATAAACAAAATTTTTGGGACCCAGAAAGAAGTTGGGTAAATAAATATAAACCTGGCAGTACCTCTGAGCCAAAATTTTGGGGCTCCACAACTTATTTTGTTTTTACGACAGATGCTTGGCACTTATTTAAGTTTTTCAAAAACACTTTTCTTTTTATTTCTATGGGAATATCCATGTATGCATCAAGTTTTTTTTCTAAAGAATTTGATTTATCAAACATTTTATTTATATTGCTATTCGTAATATTAGGAAGAGCCTTTTATGGCTTATCATTTAATTTATTTTTTGATAAAATATTAAAATCAAATTGAAACTATTTTTAAACAAAAACATAGAGGTTAGAGATTCTAAGATATCTGGAAGGGGCGTGTTTGCAAAGGTAGACATAAAATCAGGAGAAATACTAGAGGAGTGTCATCATATATTGTTAGAAGAAGGGTTTAGCAAGCAAGACAAAATGCTGAAAGAATATATCTTTTCTTGGCCAAAAGGCTCTTGGGGAGGTAAAGGACATTCATCTTCTGTAGTTTTAGGTTTGGGCTCCATATTTAATCATAGCGATAATAATAATGCAGATTGGATTACTGATGAAAATAGAAATATTTATTCATTTTATGCCACTAAGGATATAAGAAAAGGTGAAGAAATATTTACAAACTATGGCAAACATTATAAGGATTTTGTTGGAACAAATACTATTGAACAGTTAAAAAACAAAAATGAGCAAGAGCAATAGAGCAAATAAAAGATACGCACAGAAGCAGTTAAAAAAGAAAGCAGAAAAGCACAACTTGGTCGTCAATGGGTATAGCAAAAGCTTTATGATAGATTCAAAAAAACTTGATTCTATAGAGAAAATACAAAAGGCATTTGAACTAATTAAAATTAAGTTCAACCCACCAAACGAAGAGGCTTATGACGAATATTCAGACATACTTTCTGAATACACTGAAGAATAATTTGTAATATTTTAATATTTTACTCGTTATAATAATTAAAAATTAAAACTTTAATTATGTATTGGATTTGGAGAAAAATTATCAGAAAACCACTATCAACAATTTCTTTTTTTAGAAATTCAGAACTTTTTTACACAATAGAAGCAAAGTCAGATAGACAACTACTAAAAAAACTAAATAAAAAATATCAAAAAAATAAATCAATAATAGATTTATATGAAAATCAAAATATGGCTAATGAAATTTGTTGAAAACGTAATACATAACTCACTAACAATTAAGGGCATAACTGCTGAGATTTTTATATTAAAACAAAACAAAATTGTTACTCAAAAAATTTTTGATGACTATGAAATGTTTGAAGATACAGATGGTAAAATATACTGGGTTGAGCGTAATATGATTGGCTCAGAATTAAATCTACTTAGGCCTTTATTAATTTCTAAGTCCGAAATGCCTTTAAAAGGAGATAACATTTTAATAACCAACATTGATGGAACTGGTGAGTGCTCAATTGAATTAGCAGAAAAAAACATGTCAAATAAAGATGTTTACAATTTTCACACCAATAAAAAAGATGTTTTTAAAATAATTGTTAACTATAATGAATTTGATTTAAAATCTCATTTAGAAAACATAAAAAACAAATCCTGGATGCATGGGCAGCAATTTTTTGTTGAATGTGAGTCTGGTGTTTATGACAAAAAACGACTAAAAGAGGTAGACTATGCTCTATATGACTCTTCTTTAAATATATTTAAAGTCAAAGAACCAATCGTAATACATCTTTTTTAAGATATTTATACTGTAAATAAACAGTTTTGCATAAAAGATATTTTATATCTGTTTTGGTTTGTTTTCAAACGTTGTTAGGGTTTTACTCAATCTTAAAAATACCCGAATGGTTCAAGGAGGGTTATTTAGAAAATTCATTTCTTAATGTAATTCCTATATGGTTAGCCTTGTCATTGATAACATTTATATCTATTATAATAGGAGTTTGCTATATTTTTAAGTTATTACAAAAAGACGAGTAAGACTATTTGTTGTAAACCTTTTCAGAAGAGCCATCTTGATACGTTATGACAATTATTCCTTTGTAGTTCTCATCTACTTCTTGACCTGCTAAATTAACTCTTTTATATATAGGTTTTTTCTGATAATTTCTCAAAACTGATATTGGACCATAAGTTTCATGTTGTCCATCAAAATCATATTGTACAAGCCTATAATAAGTTATTTCTCTAAAATTAGCATCAATATAGTTATAGTTTATTTTAGAAACACTATTACCAGCAGCACCTTGTACGTCAATTACACTCCAAAATTGACCATCAAAAGAACTTTCTAACATAAAATAATCAGAATTATGTTCTGACTGAGTTATCCAGTTTATATGGTTACGCCCATCAACAGCTTCAGCCTCAAAAGAAGAAAGTTCTACTGGTAATCCTGTTTGTGTAATTTCATAAAGTTCAAAATTATCCATCCACCAATCCTCTCCAGCTCTAGTAACTCTAGCATACACATCAATTGCAATTTGAGATGGCCCTGCAGGCACAAATAACTCAATATAAGAATATCCATCGCCTAAAGTAGTTCTGTCACCCCCGCCAGAAGGTTGAAACTCAGTTAATGAGCCTGTTGATATTTTACTTGCTGTAGCAGTTGAAGAATAGTCCCATGTAGCATTAGAAAACCCTCTAACTCTAATTTCACTAACAAAACTACTTCCATTTTTACTTAATTGAACTATGATGTAGTCACCAGCATCAAGTCCAGCAGTACTTGCTGTGGGAGAAGAGATTGTTTGCGCAGCTAGTCTCATTTTAAAGATATGGTCTTTACCAGTATCTACGTTGACGTTAGGTAGAGAATACCAATCCTCTTCTCTAGCATTATTGCCTGTACCATATATCGCAGCACTTACAGTGGGACTAACTGATATGTCAGTAAAATAACCCGCTGTAGCTGCTGGCGTAAACCAAGCTCCAAACCAATCATATGTCTCTACATAATCTGATGCTATTAAGGTTTCTGTTTGAGAATTAAAAAGATTTATTATTGAAGAAAAGATAAAAACTAGTATAAAATTTTTCATTTTTGATTTTTTTAAAATATAATTTTATTATTATACTAATAAATAGAGAACTATTTTGATATATATTATATTTTACTATAAAAAGGATTTTTACTTTCCTTTAACAACTTTAAGTTATCATCTATTTTCTTACACTCTTTTTTAAAGTTTAAAACTCTATTTTCTGGTAGTTCGAACCACTCTTTGCCTCCATCTGTTGAATGAGACTTATAGCCTCTGTGTAATATGGTTTCTATTTTTCTGTAATTCTCAGAAGAATATGTATTTAATAAAACCAACTCACCAGAAGAACCAGTCTGAAGTGCTTTCAATCTTTTTTCAACATTACCCTTAGTTATCCCCACTTTGAATCGGGCAGGATTAGAAGACCAATCTGTTATTAAATATACATTTCCTTTCATTAAAAACAAATAAACAAAAAAAAATAATACCTGTAAATAGTTATATTATATAATTTACTTTCTAATTTTTTTGTTTATATTTGAACTATGGATTATGAATTTATTTTCGAGAAAGGCAAACATCTAGGAAAAACTGTGGGCTGGGTTAGTGATAATGACCCCGCTTATTTAGTCTGGGTTGAGGAGTGTAAGCCAGAACTGCTTCTTCCTAACCCAAAAAAGAGAAAGCATATAGAATTAGATTATTCCACTAGTACTGTAAGGAAATATATTGAACCAACTATAGATAAGATTGAATCTGCCATAAAGCCTAATTTAGACTTTTGGAAAACGGATGAAGATGAAAAAAAATAAAAATTTATTTTACTTTTAATTTTTATTTTATATATTTGTATTTCCAATTTAAATATTTATTAATATTATGAACTTTACAGAAGAACAACTAGTTGAGCTGAATTTTTCTAACACAAAAAGAATCAGCGAAAATCAACGGTCTTTAGATGATTACTCTAACTCCAGACCATCTTTGTCTAAAAACATAATTCAATTTAGAAATGGTTTCGTAAACCTTAAAGATTCTGGTCATGACAATTTACAAATTGCTATGAGTGTAGTTTCTGAATTTATGAATTATGGGTACATAATAAACCAAGATGGCATAGGAAATATATCTAAAGCTTCTAAAGAAGATATAGTTATATTTCACAATGAAGTTTTAGACTACATCAAAACAATGACTGGTTCAGATAGAGACTATCAACCTTTTTGGCCTAACTTTCCTGAAAGTGTAATGAATAAAAGTGAAGTAGAATTATGGTTTCATCAAATTGCTCACTACATATCCAATGGGGAATATACTCCAAATGAGTTGACTGCAAGAGCAAGAACAGCATTTGAACATGCTAACTATACAATTTTAGACTCTGGTAATGATATTATGTTTTCTAACATTTTTACAGATTTAGTTTCTGTCAATGGAAGCTTAAGTCCAGATGACAAAGA
>Ga0206131_10006451_pt1 | contig 12000 bp, 24 predicted proteins | sample Helgoland_Spring_FD_148636 | JGI IMG/M metagenome (GOLD analysis project Ga0206131, IMG submission 148636) | Pelagic subsurface seawater microbial communities from Kabeltonne, Helgoland, North Sea - Helgoland_Spring_Bloom_20160517_1 | ecosystem: Environmental > Aquatic > Marine > Epipelagic ... | reverse complement strand
AAAAAAAAATTCAAAAAAAAAAATGGGGATATAAAAATAGGTGGTAATGTATATATAAAGTTAAACATATAAATATATATAAGATGGTGGGGTGGGGTCGGGCAATAAAAAAGGGAGGCAATGCCCCCCCCCTTGTTTAATTTGTTTTTGTTTATATTGTTTATTTTTTAATTTTGTGCAGATTATGCTTCTTCAAATGTCATATCACTAATATCAATATTTTCATCAGCGCCAGGAAGTAACACATCGCCCCTTTTTAATAATTTGTTTATTGCCTCCTCTGTTGTGTCTACCTTAACTGCATATCCATAGCTTAGGTCATATATATTACTTTCTTTATTATACCTTAAATTTATTATGTAATCAAAAAACTTATCGTATTCTTTATGGTTATCAAAAGTAAAAGTTTTTTTTCGCTTTGTTACATTGTTTTTAATATAAAATATTTTTACATAATAATTGTAATTGTTCATCGTCTTTTCTTTCTGTTGCATTTTTGCAACACTTAAAAAATGGCTTTATTGCCTTGTCTAAGTATTAGCATTTTTAGCTACTTATGGTCAACATTAGAAATACTAATGTTAGCCGAGCTAATAGCAAAAGAACAAAAGGTGAACGGCTCATATGAGCGATTTAAGCCGCCTGGGTAAGGTTCTAAGGTTTTGCTTACCTTACTATATAAAAAGCTTAAAACTCTCTCAGCGGCCAAGACATAAGGCGAACAAAGGGTGAACAGATAGCGAACGTTTGTTCATGGTTTGTTCTTTTACAGCACAAATAAAAGCCAAGCATTAAAGCCTGGCAATTATTCCCTTCTTTTTAAACTGTCAGTATTATAAAATAGACTGTTGTAATGGCTGTGAATGCAATCATTAATAGAAAATTGAGAGTATCTATTAGAAACTGTTTAGACTGTAAATATTCAAACATAATTAGCACCCTATTAAATCAATTTCGCAATCATGTATGCCCATTTCGTCGTTGTTATATGATAAGGTAAAGTTATCACCCCACCAATATCCTTCGACTTGTCTGTCCTTTGTATTAATCCAAATATTTGGCCCACCAAATGCAACAAGAATTGCAAAGCCTTCGCATATATGGTCGGGGTTTGTTTTTAATAATTCATTATATTGCTTGAGTTCTAGCTTCATATAATTGTCAGACCATTTTGCAAAAGGTATATAGTTAATATCATCATCCCTATTTGGTAAGTCATTTTTATGTACTAAATATGTCACCTCTAAAACATCTTTTCTATAGTCTAAGGCTGTTAAAATATCACCTTCACTGTAATCATAATCATAGTAACCGTTATCAATGTCATCTTTTGTGATTGTAATGCCTTGCTCAATGTCATTAACTATTGACCGAACATGAAATTCAATATCGCTCATTTTTTCTTGTTTATTTGTCATAATCTTTAATCCTTTTGTTTATGATAACCATAATAAACCATAGTATAAGCTTATTGTATAGCATTAATAAACGTAATACTATCTATTTTAGATAATAACTCCCATAAATCCGCAAGTTAATATCAATAAAACAAATTAAAAAAGTTATTATTATAGTGTTATTAGTCTATTAGTTGTCTATTAAATAGTATCAACTTCACTTTTATATATATCTACAGTATGATTACAGCCATCGATGCTTTCAAATCTGTTTATTTCAAATTGTGTATATCCGTAATTTTCCATATCCAATTCAGCGTTATCAGTCCAAAGACACCATACTTCATTAGCACTTATTTTAGATTTTGCATATCTATTATATTGTTCAGCAATTTTTTTAGCTTGTTTTTTTGTATAAGTAATAGTCATTTTTTTGTTTCCCTTCATGTGGCTTAATTGCCTTGAATAGATTTCTATTAATATAAAATTAGCTTATAGTAAACAATTAGAGTTGCTTATACTGCCTTACTTCTTTTTAAATCCTTTTTTCATATTAGCATAAGCTTTGGCTGATATCGTCGATTTATTTTTACTTCGACTAATACCTTTCTTTTTACGTGCGTTTATATTAGCATATAGTCCTTTACTTGGCATATTAAAACCTTTCTCAATCAATTATCTATATAAAATCATAAGCTTTTTTGCAATAAAATGCAAGTAATTACTTATTATTATGCCGCCCATTTAGCATAGCATATACTCGTTTTTATACTTCCTTGCAAAATAATCAATTAATTTAGTTTCAATATAATTAACTAAGTAATCAGTAGCTTGCCTATCGCATAAAATACCGCTTGTCTTAATTGGCAAATCATTATCAAATTTAAAGCTATTATTATTATATTTTATAATATGGCTTTTCTCATAAGTATCAAATAAGATATCCTCGAAAAAAGTTCTATAAAATCCGTTTATAGTTGGCTTTTTAGTTGCCTTGCGATTATAAAAATTAAGCCTTAACGTCAATTTATATCTTGGCTTTTCGTTATATTCATTAATACGCTCTAATTCATATTCAGTTTTTCTAGTAATCATTTTTAATCCTTTACCAATTTATTGAATATGGTGTATGATAGACACTTGACATAGTATTGTGCTCATCCCAGTCTGAGCGTTCTTCGGGTGGTTCATAAAAGCTATTATATAGCTCATAAAACTGGTCTATTGTCGCAATTTCAATCAATGCTTCTAAAATATTTTGTGCATCATCGTTCAATTCAAGTATATCTAATAATATATCGTTTTTTTCTTTTTTTTCTGCTTCTGTCATTTTATTATCCTTTATTTTCATTAAGCGACGCGCTCTAAGCAATCCACACATATATCAGTGGTGTGTTTCAATGCGTTTTGTAATGTTTGCAATGCAAATATTGCATCTTGTATATCTTTTTGTGTTTGCTCAACTTTATCTCTATCAATTTTAGATGCATCGTGGTCACTCGTAGGAGTAAAATTATTCTGCTCTATGTCTTGCTTTTTTATTACGTGCAAACCAGCTGACATACACCACGCAATGCGACTAACATTATTTGTTATATTACTTGTAATATTGGCAGTCATTTCATTAATGCCGTCTAAAATATTTGCGTTCATTATTATGCGCTGACTTGTACCTGCTTCCGTCATATCTAACTGTTTAAATGTTTCTTTTACTATAGTCATTTTATTTCCTTTTTTTAGGTGGCTTAATTGCCTTATTATTCTTTGTCCGCGTTTTTAATGGCAGACTTATGAATTTGTTCAGTGACAACGATTGATTGCTTCAACAATTCTAACTGCATTATTGCTGTGTCAATATTACTAATAGTATTATTAACATATTCTTGAGACAATTCTGTTGTTGAGTTCTCAATGTGTTCCTCGCGCTTATCACTGTCTAGCGGATACCATAGCTCACCAGCGGGGTGTCTCATCGTAAGATTACATACCATGCCAATTCTCATGTGTATTACACTACCACACACACGCTTAACAGTAGCACGCGCTAAATCTGCTATTTTCTCATTTGTTATATTATGTTCTACAATATTTTGTAAATCATCACTGTTTAAACTACTTAATTTTGTTTCTTTTACTATAGTCATTTTATTTCCTTTTTTTAGGTGGCTTAATTGCCTATCTACATGACTAATATAGAAACTACTTATAGTACAGCATTAGAAAAACTTATACTATGTAACAGGCTTTATATTTTCTATTGCTGTTTCAACTTTTCGTGGCGTACCTAAAATATTAAGCATAAGTATTAAATTATTATCTACCTGGCTTTGTACGCTTAATTGTAAGCCAGCCATACTACCTGTTTTAAACTGTACTAACTCACCTTGGCTGTATTGCCTAAACACATCAGGTTTATATTTTTTTTGTCTATTTTTCTTTGAATGTTTACTGGTTTTATAACCTGTCGGATATATCTCTTTTAAATCATCAATAGCATTTAAGCTTAAACAATATGGTGCATCATTATGCATTATAAATCCATATATGTTAGCATTTTTGGCTATCAATTCAGCTAGTTTATTTGTATTGCCTTCAACCTTTATTATTAAATATCCTTTGAATAATGGCTCGACATAACTAATTCTTACACGTTTTTTTCTTTGTTGCTTGCTAGTCCTTAAATATTTGGTTTCAAATGGCGTATATACTTCGATATCATTTTCACTTAAATAATCATGCACATTTAATACTGCATCACTTTTAACTTTTAATATCTGCCACAGCATTAATATTCTCTAATTGGTATTAATTTAAAACTACTGCTATCCATTACATTTTTTGCTTGCTCTAAGTTACCACGCCATGCCAGTTTTGCCTGTAATGTTAGTGTCTTGGTAGAGCAATGCAAATAGCCACCTGCTGACTTTAAAAAATAACCCTTACCAGGTTTTGGCACAAAGCTTGCGGATATAATATTTTCGCTCTTGTTGCTTCGTTTGGGAAACTGATTAGGTGCATATTTACGCATTTTGTTAAAAGTGGTGTAGCTTATATCGGCTTTCTCTAATATTTCAAATACAGGCAGTCCTTCAAACCACAACTTCCTACATTTATGTATTTCAGCTATATCTGCATATTTTTTATATTGCTCAAATTTAGGCGCTACAAGCTTTAACTCTTTTTTCTTTTTAGTAAAACCACGTTTAGGCAATATATCACGATTGCGATGAGCAAACTTATCGAGGCTTGATTTACTTACACCTAGCTCTTTTGCTATCTGTTCAGGCGACATATACATATCACCCCACAACTTGGTAGCTAAAAGTATTTTTTCTTCTGTCCAAATCCAGCTAGTCATTTGGGTTATCAAGCTTGCCTTCTTCTATCCATGTCAACACATTTTTATAAACCTGGGGAATTGGGTCTATCTTGCCTTGCGAGTGCCTTATAATAGTTGACCTATTGCACCCACAAAAAGTTGCAAAACTTGCATAATTAAAACCCAACTTCTTTAATAATCTGCTATATTCGTCGTTTGTCATAGTTATTCCTTTTATTTTGCTTAGATTTACATAATATTTACCCTAATGCAACACTTTTCTAACATTAATTTTACTAATATTATACTATAAGTATTGCTAATGCGGAATTTATTTCCTTGACATATGTTTCTGCATAATATAGAGTGTAATTACTATAAAAGGCAATAAAGGTAATAACTATGAAACATACAATAGAATCAATTATAGAAAATTGCGGTGGCTCAAAGGCCATCGCTAACAACATCGAAAACCTTAAATACGATAGCGTCAGGAAATGGAAAATATTTGGAATCCCAGAACGACACTGGAGTACAATCATAAGGCTACATAAAAAACGATTGTCACCTAACAGACTTCATAAACTAAACAAGATTTGCAGAGGTGACTTCACATGAGAATACAAAAACATGAAGGCGAAGTCACTGAAACCTTTTACACTGAACATCCTTACTTCAATCGCATGATGTTACAACGTGCTAAAAAACGAGGCGACACAAGGCGGCAACATCACTTCCAGGAGTTGGTAATAAAAGAAACTACAGAGGCACTTAGGAGGCTGTTAGATGAAGTTTAGCGAGCACCCGGATTACGTCAAATACAGAACGATACCGAATTACCTATATGCTAAGATAGCTCTGGAGCAGTGTGGCAAGTGTGGCTGTGGATGTGGTAGAGATTTGGAATTTGAACAACGTAAAATACGCATTGAGCATATTATGCAGAGGGCATTTGGCGGCAAGCATGAAGAAGGCAACATAGCGCTTTGGTGCGTTAAGCCTTGCGGACTCGCTAAAGACAGGAGAGACGCGGCTAACCGCAAAAAAGTTAGAAGCTTAACAAAGTCTACTAAGAAAAGTCAGAAGCCTAAACAAAAAATTGTTGGCCGTACAAAAATCCAATCGCGTGGTTTTACTCACAATTTTAAACCCAATATCAAGGAAATTGATTAATGTATAAACGTAACAAATATAACGCCATCAAAGTGAAGGATGATGGTATGACATTTGACAGTAAGCGTGAACACGCAAGATATTTACATAACAAGCAGCGCTTAAAAGATGGTGAGATATCAGAGTTAGAAATACATCCAGTCTATCAGATACTGGTGAACGACCAGAAGATATGTAGATATACTGCTGACAGCCAATATAAAAACAAAGAAGGCACTTTAATAGTGGAAGATGTTAAATCACCTATCACTGCCAAGCAAGCGCGATATAGGCTAGTTAAGAAGCTTATGAAAGCTGTGCATGGGATTACTATCCTGGAGGTGTACTAAAAAAATAGGGCGATAGAAAAGGATTAGAAAACTACCGCCCAGATGCCATTACTATTGGGGGAAACCAATGGCTTTACATAATATTAAATACAACATAACATATTGCAAGCAAAAAGGATTAAAAAATGCAAGATTATCACTCACCAGAGGCTGAACAGGCCATTATAGGCGGTTTATTACGCGATAACGACTACTACGATGTAGTTAGCAACAGCCTAGCGCAACAACACTTCTACAACCCAATAAACAGTAAGATATATATTATCATCAGCGACAGGCTAACATCTGGTCATAGTGTTGATGCAATATACGTAAAGAACCAATTGACAATGTTAGAGGTTGATGTTGACTTAGCAGAATATTTGGCAACGTGTGTTCATACTTTTGCTGGTGACGAAAATGTAGTTAAATCATATAGCGAGATAGTTATAGATTACGCTAAACGTAGAGAGGCAGATTATCTTACCAGAGCTTTGCAAGACAAATTGAATGACAATGAGCAAGCAATAGATACTGTATTGCAAGATTACGTTGCTGATATTGATGCTGTCATGCTTGATGGCAACAAGCAACTTACTAAAAGTGAAACGTCAAAACAGTTATCAGAAACTTTTATAGCAGACTTGAACGCAGATAAAGAGCAAGCAAGCTGTTACTCTGGTTACTTTCATCTTGACCAGATGCTCGGTGGATTTGTTCCTGGGAGAGTCTATATAATGGCAGGAAGGCCATCAATGGGTAAGTCAGCAGTAGCTTTAAACATTGCAAAAAATGTAGCTATGCAGAGAAAAGGTGTAGTGTTCTTATCACTTGAGATGACTAACAGTGGCCAAAGTGAAAGAATTATCAGTAGTATTGGCGCTACTGCATATGGGCCTCAGAATTTTCCAATTTACAGTCAGTTGCGACACGCATGGCGCGAAAACAAATCTAGAAATAAGATACAGAGAGCTGCAGACATATTTGCTAAACTACCTATTGAATGGGAAGAAGGTGTCGGATTAAACCTCAACAACATCAAGTTAGTGACCAACAGAGCCATACGCTCGTTACGTGCAAGCGGTAGTGATTTGAAGTTACTTATTATTGACCATATCGGTCACGTTGCTGGAACGCGGCCAGGGCAATCAAATTATGAAAAGGTTACAGAAGTCAGTAACGCGCTGATATCCATAGCAAAGCAGTACGAAGTACCTGTATTGGCATTATGTCAACTATCCAGGGCAGTAGAGCAAAGGGATGATAAGAGGCCACAGTTAAGTGACCTCAGAGAGTCTGGACATATAGAACAAGATGCAAGTTGCGTGATAGGTATCTATAGAGATTTCTACTATGCTGAACGTGAAGCCAGAAACGCCAGAGGTGATGACAATGACTTAACAGCAAGATTAACCGAAGGGCAAAACAAACTTGAAATGATTGTAACAAAAAACAGACATGGAAATATAGGCGAAGTCAATTTATATTGTGAGCTATCAAGAATGTTTATAGATAATCCAAACCAAGACTACAGGAGACGAAAATGAAAAAAGGGATTTGGGGATGGGAAGATGCTATCACAAAAAGCAATTTAGAGCCAATGACTAGATTAGTGTTGCTGACATTGCGTACTTACATGAACGCAAAGAATGAGCAATGCTTTCCAGGTGCAAAGAAAATAGCACAAAGCAGTGGCATGAGCTTAAGAAGTGTATTTACACATTTAAAGAAAGCGGAGGCGGCTGGCTATGTTGTAATTACAAAGAAGAAAAGTGATAATGGTGGACACGAGAGCAATGAATATACTGCTTGCTACCCCATGCAGGAGGTGCATGACCTGCGTGCAAGAGTTGCACCACCGATAGTGCAGGAGATGCATACTAACATACAAGTTGAACAAACAAGTAAACATAAAGAGCTTTTTGAACAGGTTTGGAGTGAGATTAATAGTAAGCTAGTAAAATCTAGGCAAGGTGGTAAAAAAAGAGCATATGCTAGATTTGCACAGCTATGTAATGAACACGAACCTAACACATTGGCTAATGCTATTAGAGGCTATTATAACGATGCACAACAAAAGAAAAACAATTATGCTTATGCAGCGAGTATTGTTGCTTGCTTAGGTATTAAAGAATTATATGCAGGCTACTTGAATGATAAAATAACAAAAGAGGAGGGTAAGAGCGTTTATGAAAAATATATAGAAAAAAATAAATTGACAACGTAAAATAAATCCGTAGAATATACACATTAATAAAGGAAAACATTATGAAAACTTCAGAAACAATAACTAAAATTGCGCCTGCGCTTGTAAAAGCTATAGGCTCTATCCAGGGAGCCGCTAAAGACGGCAGAAACCCACACTTCAAATCAAGCTACGCAACACTATCAAGTGTTGTAGATGCCGCTAGGTTACCGCTATTAGAAAACGGAATAGCTGTGATACAATGCCAAGGCGGTATTACTGAAAGCAATACAGTCGTTATGTCTACACGATTGCTACATACTAGCGGAGAATGGTTAGAAACAGTCTGCGAGGCAAAGCCTAAATCATTCGCACCCCAAGACATTGGCAGCTCTATTTCCTATTTGCGTAGATATGGATTAATGGCGGCAGTCAATATGCCAGCCGAAGATGATGATGGTAACGGCAGTTCATTAGGTAAACAGCAAGACGATGTTAAGTCAGTTGACTTAGAGCCTATGCTTATAAAGATATCAGAATCTATGGATAATGATTCCCTTGCTACAGTTGCTAAGGAAATTAAATCTGCCAAGTTACCTGCCAATGCAAAAACTAAGTTGAGGCAAGCTTGGGCAGAACAAAAAGCTACATTAGTTGCTGTTGAGAAGGCAGAAGCGTGAAAATCGTAGACGTACAGCAAGGTAGCCCAGAGTGGTTTAGTGCGAGGTGTGGTAACTTTACTGCATCTCGCGTTAAGGATATACTTGCTAAGACAAAATCTGGATATAGTACATCGCGCAAGAATATGATTGTTAAGCTTGCCTTAGAGCGCATGACTTCAGAAATTGAAGAAAGCTACAGCAATGCGGCCATGCAAAGGGGGAACGAGTTAGAGCCTGAGGCGCGAAATTTTTACGCCTTTGAAACAGATGTAATCGTTACAGAGATTGGTATGTGTATACACCCACAGCATGAGCATATTACCTGCAGTCCAGATGGTTTGGTAGGTGATGATGGTTTAGTAGAAATCAAATGCCCTGCAAGTATGGCTAAAATGGTAAGCTACCTTGAAAAAGATGCACACGCTAAAGAATATCAGATACAGTTACAGCATCAATTACTTGTTACAGGTAGGCAGTGGGTAGATATCGCTGGGTACGACCCAAGGTTTCCAGAGGGTTTACAGCTTGCTGTCTGCCGTGTAGAAGCTGACAAGCAAATGCAAGCAGAAATATTATCAGAAATACAAAGTGCAAACGAAGAAGTAAACGCGCTTGTAGAAAAACTTAATCAATTAAAAAAGGAAAAAACATGATTAACAAAGCAACACTAATTGGCAACGTTGGTAACGACCCAGAAATAAAGACATTTGCTAATGGCAATAAAGTAGCAAACTTTAGCCTGGCAACGACTGACAAATGGAAAGACCGCAACACAGGTGAAATGCAATCTAAAACTGAATGGCATAAAGTAGCTGTGTTCTCAGAAGGTTTGATAGGCATTGTTGAGCGCTATGTAACTAAAGGTAGTAAGCTTTATGTTGAAGGCAAAATACAGACTAGAAAGTGGCAAGATATGTCTGGCAACGAAAAATCTATGACCGAGATAGTTTTAAAGGGGTTTACAGGCGTTATAACGCTCCTGGATAGCCGTGAGAACAGTTTTGGTAGTGTTGGTGCAGACAGAGGTGGTTATGCTCCTGTGGCGAAGCCTGTAGACCTTAACGATGAGATACCATTTTAGATGGGTCAGCATACAGTACAGATAAAATGTGAAGCAGATAAGGTGGAGTGTAAACGCCTTATCGACCACTCACCTATTGGTACATATGTGCGTTATACCAGGAATGTCAGAACCATACCGCAAAACTCTAGGCTATGGGCATTGCTATCAACTATATCAGTAGCTATGCGATGGAATGAATTTGAGGGATATCACACAGTATTAAAGTCAGGATTAAAGTCAGGTGAGAAGTATAGCCCAGAAGAATGGAAGGATTACTTTTGCCATATGTTACGCGGCAATAAATTTATGCCAGACGAACATGGGCGTGAGCAGATACCTGTTGGTATGTCTACCAGAAGCATGACTAAAGACGAACACAATGAGCTACAGGCGCTTATAGAAGCTTTTGCTGTAAGGTTTGGTATAGGAGTGAGAGACCTTGAAAAATAAAAAGAGAGAAGCAGGATTACAGAAAAGGCAGTATCACCATATGCCTGTCCAGGTGCTGAATGAGGTTGCAGATGCCATGACCGAAGGTGCTGACAAGTATGGTACTTATAATTGGAGATGGGAAAAACTGCATTACAGCGATTATTACAGTGCAGCACTAAGACATCTAATGGCATTTTATGGTGGTGAGGATTGTGACCAGGATTCGGGATTATCACATATAACAAAAGCTATTGCTGGGCTTATTATATTACGAGATGCTATGTTAAACGACTCTGTAATTGATGATAGGTACGAGGCTATAACTAGAATTGATAAGTAATGTCAAATATTGTAGATACGATAACATATGAATTATCTAAGCAAAACAACTCTATAGTAGATAGTGCAAATTATTTACTTAGTTGGAAAGTTTTATATGTTATTACATATTTTTACAAGCAGCCAATAATAATAAAAAACATAGATGGCACAACAGAAACACATTATTCGCATCATATTATTAACACAAAAAAAGTTACTAACTACATACATTACAGGGGTATTGAGAGTTACAATCCAACAATTACAATAAATAATAAAACGCAAAAAATGCCAATGTCTATATTAGAGAGTGAAGATATAATAGAAAAAGAAGTACACAAATACATTGTAGAAACAAACAAAACGCAAGTGCATAATAGTTTTACAGGTAAACACAATAAAAAAAAATTACAGACATTATTAAAAAAATTAAAAAATTAAGATACACAGTATGAAAATTTGCCATTGTAATAATAAAAAAAACACGCCTACTTATTTTTTAAATATTGTATTAGATACGGGTAGTGATAAAACACAAGATGAACATATATTTGCACCAAACATACATTGCGGTATTTGTGGTGTTAAAATAAAAGAGTCTGATTACCATAAAATAAGCAAAAAATCTAAAATTTTGCGTGCAATGCAAGAAAAAAACGTAGAATTAACCCAATCAGTGCCTTATGATATTAAATATTATAAATGCATTGTTACTAAAAAAGGTGCAGACGCAAAATTACATACTGAAAAAGGTATATGTGAAGAAGGCGAATGTGTTAAATTTGATAGTAATCTAATACCAGGTCTCGTTAGTAATGGTTTTGTAGTTCGAGTTATTGATTAATAACGTCAGCTAGGCTTTTACCATTAATATAAAAATACATTGAACGCTTGCCATTGGCATTAATAATTACATCAGCACAGGCCCATGTCGATAGACCGACCTTGTAAGGTTGCTTTAAGGTAGATACACCTGTTTGCCATGCACCGCCACTAATACCAGGCGAATGACTATGACCTATAACAGTTTTATACATAGCATTGGCAAAGCCTTTAATACTGCCTCTTGAGCCATTAGCACCTCTATCACCATGTTGTGATACGTCTATTCCTTTTATATTGGCACGTTTGTTTGCATTA
>Ga0206131_10006448_pt1 | contig 12003 bp, 12 predicted proteins | sample Helgoland_Spring_FD_148636 | JGI IMG/M metagenome (GOLD analysis project Ga0206131, IMG submission 148636) | Pelagic subsurface seawater microbial communities from Kabeltonne, Helgoland, North Sea - Helgoland_Spring_Bloom_20160517_1 | ecosystem: Environmental > Aquatic > Marine > Epipelagic ... | reverse complement strand
ATTACAGAAGAGCAAATTGAAGCACATCAAGCCCCTTACTTCGAAATGCTGGATGCCTATTTTGAAAATGACGATGAAGAGGTGATCGACTCATACGTAGACCAACCTCAGCTTTCAAAATTCATGGCAATTGAGGTATCTACTGAGGATGATGACGGAACAAGTTTAAGTGATGAAACGGCCTCCCAACTCTTTATTGTATGCCTTTCAATGGTTGCTTTGTTGAATAAAGCAATTCCCGAAGAATAATTCTTCAACTAATTCGAAAGTTCTTAATATATTTGCGCGGGGTAAGTCTTTTACGACCAGCTCCCTCTGAATCCTCCAGGACGGGAACGTAGCAAAGGTATGAGGTTGTAGCGGTGCGATAAAAGTAGCTTACCCCTCTTTTTTTGGAACTATTTCTTAAAATAATGCCTTACGTCTTCAAAAATTTAATGTTATCGTTCTTTTTACTATCATTTATTTATGCTTGCAATTTAACAGGTGATTACGTTTTAGAAGATGGCTCATTGAAAGTATATTACGATCAAGAATCTTTAAAATCCACCGCTGCTTCATTCGCAGCATATTGGAGGAAAGAAAATTATCTTGGTGATCGAGAACAGAGTATAAAACTAGTTCTTGACCAAACTTCACAGAAACATGAGGTTCGTATTATTCTAAGAAAAGACTTTAACCCAAAGGAAAAACTAGAATTTAATGAGCTTCAAATTTTAGAACATATACAACATGATTTGAATGCGAACGTTTTCAAGGCTGTGCCTTGCGAACTTGTTATTTGTGACAATAAATTTCAGGTTTTGCAGCGACCACATCCAATAAACTCTAAAAAATGAAAATATCAGCATCCATATATAGTGACAAGCAAAGACCTCTTGAAAATGTAATTAAAGATCTTGTTGGTCATCAAATTGACTTACTTCATATCGACTGTAATGATGATACGCAAGTCTTTCAGGATATTAAGGAAATCAGAAGCTGGTGTGACACTCCAATTGACCTTCACATAATAACTGATGATCCAACAAAATTCTATCCATTATTAATATCTCAACCTGTTGAATATATTACCTTTCAATATGAAAACTTAGCTGGACCTCTCAATATTCCAGAAGAAATTACAGGCAAAAAAGGACTCGCGGTAACAACGCCGACAAGTGTTGATGTATTTGAAGCCCATAATGATATGGACTTCATTCTAATAATGGCAACTGTCCCAGGCCAAAGTGGCGGAGTTTTTGATCAAAAAAACTTCTCAAAAATCAGAAAGTTTAGAAGACAATTCCCTCGTAAATCAATTCACGTTGATGGTGGTGTAAATGCTGAGGTATCTTTCATCCTAAGAAATATGGGAGTAAGCGCTTCGGTATCCGGATCCTATTTGTTTAACGAAACAAGTATTGGTAATGCGCTAATGAATCTCACTACAAGAGAAATAGATTCTCAGTATAACATTAGGGATTTCATGACACCCCTGAATGAATCGCCACATATCGTTAGTGCTAAAAAATCTACAAAAGATATTTTACAATGTGTCGAAAATGGCAACATGGGTTTTGCATTAATCACTGATTCAAATAATCGACTAGAAGGCATTGTTTCTAGCGCTGATATAAGAAAAGCATTGCTCAAAAAAATTGATGAGCCTTCGGGTATTAAACCCGAAGACCTTATTAATACTAATCCTATAACAATTCAAGGAAATGCTACAGTCTTTGCGTTACTTCGAAAAATAAAATCCTGCCCATTCCCAATAATGTATTTACCTGTTATCGATGAAAAAGAAAATGCAATTGGAATTGTTAATTTTGTGCACTTGATTAAAGGCGAAATATGATTATTGAACTAAAAAGAAATACAAATAATGAGACGATTGAAGGACTAGCTTCAAAGTATCGTGCTTTTCATATCTTCAATGAGGACAAGAACTTTTTAATCACGAGTGCTTCTGTTAAAGAACTAGACAAAGATCTAGGAAACCACGCAGAAAATCACTGGGTTTTTGCAACAGATATGCAGCTCTCCTCTAGGGATTTCATAAATAAAACTAGAGAAATAGAATTGAAAAAAGGCTTGTCTATTGGTGGTGCTCAAAAAAACACTTTGCTCATCGGTGGTCCATGCTCGGTAGAATCAGAGGAACAAATCCGATCCGCTTCTCAGCTATTGAAAGATCTAAATCTCAGTGTATTAAGAGGTGGGTGTTACAAACCAAGAACAAGTCCATACTCTTTTCAAGGGATGGGATTAGAGGGTTTGCAGCTACTTTCAAAGATGAGGGATGAGTTTGGACATCTTATCATATCAGAAGTTAGAGATGCAACACATGTTGATGAAATAATTACGCATACGGATATCATTCAGATTGGTGCTAAAGCTATGTACGATCAAGGTATTTTGCGCGCTTGTGCGAAAACGCAAAAGCCTGTTATGATTAAAAGGGGCTTTGGTACCACACTTCAAGAATTTGTGCAGGCAGCAGAATTTATTTTGTCTGGCGGGAATTCAAATGTGATTTTATGTGAAAGAGGTATCCGGACCTTTGAAACTAAAACAAGATTTACGCTTGATTTATGTGGTGTTGCTTGGTTACAAGAGCATACAAACCTTCCAATTATATTGGACCCATCGCATGCAATGGGTTACGCTTATGGCGTACCTTCATTAACAAAGGCATGTATGGCAATGAATGTAGAAGGATTGATTATTGAGACACACCCAACCCCTGCTAGCGCTAAGTCTGATGCATCGCAGCAATTGGATTACAATGCCTTTAGAAATTTACATCAAGAACTACAACCTTTGGCTGAATGTCTAGGTAGAAAAATTAAATAAGATGACATTAGAGCAAAACATAAAAGGCATCTGTTCCAAATTTGGGCTCGACTTCAATGAATTTCTTAAAGATTTCGAGGTTGACCATGTAATGGAAATGAGCTTGTTTGATCTTGAAGCCATTTGCGAGGAATACGAAATTGATTTACACACCTTACTCTTTAAAGGGGTATTCTTTGAGACATCTCTCAAAGAAAAAATTAAAAAAATAAAGCTTCTGATTTTAGATGTTGATGGAGTTATGACTGATGGTGGAATGTTTTTCACAGCACAAGGTGATGAAATAAAAAAATTCAATACCAAAGACGGTATGGGTATTTTAAAGCTTCGTGATTCGGAAATTGAGGTGGGGATAATTTCTTCTGGGTTTTCTTCCGAAATTGTTCAAAGAAGAGCTGACATGCTTGGAATTAAAAAATGCTATGTTGGTAGAGATTCTAAAATGACCGTATTACAATCTTGGATTGAGGAAAAAGGTTTATCGTTGAATGAAATTGCAATGATAGGAGATGATGTTAACGACAAAGAAGTAATGTCAAATGTTGGTCTTTCAGCATGCCCGGCTGACTCTGTGAATGAAATCAAAAGTATTGCTCATGTTATTCTGAAACACAAAGGTGGCGAAGGATGTATTCGAGAATTTATAGAAAATTATCTTCAAAAAGGACAGATATGAAAATAGGAATTATTAGAGAAGGTAAAGTACCTCCAGATTTCAGAGTTGCCCTAACCCCTAAACAATGCAAACAAATCGTTGAGACCTATCCTTCGGTAGAAGTGTTCATTCAAAAAAGTCCAATTAGAACATACAGCGACGAACAATATGCGACAGAGGGCTTACCTATTGTTGATGATTTAGCCCACTGCGATGTAATCATTGGGGTGAAAGAGGTAAACCTTGAGGATTTAATTGCCAACAAGACGTTTATGTTTTTTTCACATACTTTCAAAAAGCAATCCTATAATCGCGAATTGCTCCAAGAAATTCTGAAGAAAAATATTCGACTCATTGATTATGAGGTTATCAAAGATGAACGAAATATACGCCTCATTGGATTTGGACGTTATGCAGGGATCGTAGGCTGCTATAACGGTTTTAGAACTTTTGGCCTCAAACATAAGCTCTATGATCTAAAGCCAGCAAATGCATGTGCGGATAGAAAAGAGGTAGAAGCGGAGTTGAAAAAGGTTAAGCTTCCAATGAATTTCAAGATGGTATTGACAGGCTTCGGACGTGTAGGCCACGGCGCACGAGAAATCATGAAGCTACTCTCCATAAAAGAAGTCAAACCAGAGGCCTATCTGAAAGAATCATTTAACGAACCTGTTTTTACCCATTTAGAGGTGGAAAATTATTTTGTCAAGAAAGATGGTTCTGAATTTATTCGAAACGAATTCTACAAACAACCTGAACTTTATAGCCGCGGCTTTCAGCAGTATGTTCCTGAATCTGATATGTATATTCCTTGCCACTATTGGAGTAGCAGATCTCCGAAAATATTGACTCGAGATGACCTCGCCAAAAAAAATAACAGAATTTCAGTAGTTGCAGATATTTCTTGTGATATTGCTGATCCGATTGCATCAACCTTACGCCCATCAAAAGTAGCTAATCCGATTTATGGATATGATCCGGAAACAGGCACAGAGGTCAATTATCTAAATGATAAAGCCATTGCAGTAATGGCTGTTGATAATTTACCTTGTGAGCTTCCTAAGGATGCATCTGAAGATTTCGGAAATGAGCTTATAAAACATGTTCTTCCAGCTTTAATTGGCGAAGACACCAATAAAATTATTGAACGTGCAAGTCAGACAAATTTAAATGGCACCCTAATGCCTAGCTTTGCATATTTAAAAGACTATGTTGCAGGAAACGAATAAAACTTTGCAGTCATATATATTTTTTACTTTTAACCTGTGAGTATTAAAGGGGACAAAAAAGTAATCAAAGGTTGGATCATGTATGATTGGGCCAATTCAGTATATAGTCTTGTCATTTCATCAGCCATCTTCCCCATATTTTACGAAGCCCAAACAACCGCGGCTTATCTTAATAAAACAGGATTGAATTCAAATGAAATTGATACAAATGATGTCACTGTTGACTTTTTTGGCTACCACGTTTCACCGAGTGTCCTATATTCATTAATCATATCGGTTTCGTTTTTGTTTGTGAGCTTCCTATCACCTATTCTTTCAGGTATTGCAGACTATACTGGAAACAAAAAAGCATTTTTAAAATTCTTTTGTTATTTCGGCGCTTTCTTTTGTTGTACCTTATTCTTCTTTGATGCAAATCATATGGAGCTCAGTATGCTAGCCGTAATGCTCGCTTCCATCGGTTTTTGGTGCAGTTTGGTATTTTACAATGCCTTTTTACCAGAAATTGCACCACTTGACCAACAAGATGAAATTTCTGCAAGGGGCTTTTTTATGGGCTATATAGGTAGCGTTATTTTACTCGTCTTATGTCTAGCTATGATTATGGGAATTGGAACGCATTTAACAAAATACAGCTTCATACTCGTTGGATTATGGTGGGTCTTTTTTGCACAGCGTACGTATAAAGTATTGCCAACAAATCCATTTAAAAAGAAACCCGAGGCTGATTACATATGGAAGGGTTTTCGAGAACTTAGAATTGTATACAAAGAATTCATGCAAACCACTCGATTAAAGAAGTACCTATATGCCTTCTTCTTTTTTAATTCAGGTGTCCAAACCGTTATGCTATTGGCTACAATTTTTGCAAGTAAAGCAATAGATTGGCCTGAAGATGATGGTGGTCAAGGCCTAATTATCGCAATATTGCTCATTCAAATATTGGCTGCCATTGGAGCAAAAGTCATGTCGAACATGTCCATTAAAATTGGAAATATAATAACGCTAAAAATATCGGTGGTGATTTGGATTTTTCTATGTGGAGGAGCTTATATTATTACAACACCCATTGAGTTCTACATTATGGCAGCCGGTGTAGGTCTTGTTATGGGAGGCATCCAATCAATTGCACGGTCTACCTACTCTAAGTATCTGCCAGAAACAACGGACCATGCGAGCTACTTTTCTTTTTATGATGTATCGGAAAAAATAGGCATTGTTTTAGGAACGGCATTTTTTGCATTTACAGAGTATTATTTTGATGACATACGTTATTCTGTTATATCCATTGCCATTTTCTTCGTAATTGGCTTGTTCTATCTGTTCAAAGTTCCAAAAGAAGAAAAAATCATAACGACTTAATAAAAATCAATGAAAGAAACCATTGAAAAAGCTTGGGAAAACCGAGAGCTATTAAAAGAAAAAGAAACTATTCAGGCCATTGAAGCCGTAATCGAGCAAATTGATAAAGGCACACTTCGCGTTGCAGAGCCAGATGGAGAGAAATGGAAAGTAAATGAATGGGTAAAGAAAGCCGTTGTATTATATTTCCCAATTCGTCAAATGGAAACCATCGAGGTCGGACCTTTTGAGTTTCACGACAAAATGGCACTTAAAACCAATTATAAAGAGCTCGGTGTTCGTGTTGTCCCTCATGCGGTTGCGCGTTATGGAGCATTTGTAGCTTCTGGTGTAATAATGATGCCTTCATACATAAATATTGGTGCATATGTTGATTCTGGTACTATGGTTGATACTTGGGCTACTGTCGGGAGTTGTGCGCAAATTGGAAAAAACGTTCACCTCAGTGGAGGCGTTGGTATTGGAGGCGTTCTAGAGCCTTTACAGGCTGCACCTGTTATTATAGAGGATGGCGCATTCATTGGTTCGAGATGTATTGTCGTCGAAGGTGTGCATGTTGGTAAAGAAGCTGTTCTAGGGGCAAATGTCGTCTTAACGAAGTCCACAAAGATTATTGACGTTACGGGAACTGAACCTAAAGAAATACGCGGTTATGTTCCTGAAAGAAGTGTAGTAATACCTGGATCCTACACCAAAAAATTTCCGGCTGGAGACTATCAAGTACCGTGCGCCTTAATTATAGGACAACGAAAAGCATCCACTGATCTCAAGACCTCCCTCAATGATGCCTTGCGAACGCATAATGTTGCAGTTTAATTTGAATTGAATTGAAATCTTCACTCCTTTTTATTTTATTTTGTCTTAGCCTGTATTCATGTAATGATTCGGCGCAATCAAATTCGGTAGATCAATCGAATCTTGTAAATACTAAGACAATGCAAGAAGAAGAGGCACTTGAAGCACTGACGCAACTCCAAATAAATGCTGATATTGAAAATTCAATTTATTTAACCTTTGGGAATACAAATCATAATCAGCTACCTTCAGATTCCAGCTTCACGATTTCTCAAGAAACATTTAAGTTTGTTCTACTCGATTATACGGAAAAACATCATTCAAATATTTCAGCAGAAAAAAGAATAGATTGGGTTGAAGCCTCAGTTAAAGCGAAAACTTCTTATAAGGTCTACTATTGCCGAAATCAGTCTAAAAATTCTGAGTTAAAAAATGGTCTTCCACTTTCAGGAGCTTGGATTTTACCAAGTGTTTTGAATAAAGACATTGTACTGATTTGGAGAAGATAGAGTGTGTTTTAAGTAGGTTCTTTTTTTATATGTCAAAATAGCCATTAAATTTGTAGCGAATTATTTAATACAACATAGCATGCAACTGTGGAACAAATTAAATAAGGAGGAGCTTGAAATACAACTGCGAGATATTGGTCATGAATTCATGACTATTTCTTTTTACCAATACGCACAAATATCAAATCCTCACTTATTCAGAGACCACCTATTTCTAATGTGGTCGAAACTTGACGTGGTAGGAAGAACCTACATAGCATCAGAGGGTATTAATGCTCAAATTGCAGTCCCAACAAAAAATATTAGTCAATTCCGAGAGGAATTGTATGAAATTGAATTTCTTAATAGTATTCGATTGAATTTCGCAGTGGACGAGTCAGAGGCAGAATTTCCGTTTTTAAAACTTAAGATTAAGGTTAGAGATAAAATTTTAGCTGATGGACTCAATGACAAAACGTTCGATGTAACAAAAAAAGGAAAACATTTAAATGCGGAGGAATTTAACACACTAACGAGCGACCCTGAAACCTTACTAATTGATTTTAGAAATCACTATGAAACTGAGGTTGGTTATTTTGAGGGAGCTATAAGACCTGACGTAGATACTTTCAGAGATTCACTTCCCAAAATAGAAGAAGAAATCCTCAAAGGAAATGAGGATAAAAATATTGTGATGTACTGCACTGGAGGCATACGTTGTGAAAAAGCATCAGCATGGTTTAAGCATAGAGGTTTTCCAAATGTTCATCAGCTAGAAGGAGGAATCATAAAATACGCCCGAGATGTCAAAGAACAAGGGATTAAAAATAAATTTAGAGGTAAAAATTTTGTTTTTGATGAACGAAGAGGAGAACGAATTACAGATGAAATAATCGCAGTTTGTCACCTCTGCGGCACTCCTGCAGACACGCACACAAATTGCCTCAATAGCGCTTGTCACTTGTTATTTATTCAGTGTGAATCATGTAAAGAAAAATTAGACAATTGCTGCTCTTCGGAATGTCAAGAAATATCTCATTTACCGAAAGAAAAACAAAAAGAATTGCGAAAAGGAGTGAATAACAGCAATAAAATTTTCAAAAAAGGGCGTGCAGACCATTTGACATTTAAAAACAAAGGTTAAAACATATACCTTTAGCCAACCAAAATTAAAACTATGATTTTAGCTATCGATTGGACCATGAGTCCTGAAATCATACCAGGGTGGAAAACACCAAACCTGTATGGAATTCTTTTTGTGACAGGGTTGGTCCTTGGATACTTCGTGGTAAAAAAGATGTTCAAAAAAGAGGGTATTAAGGATGAAATCCTAGATAAACTCGTGATGTACATGGTGATCGGCACAATTGTAGGTGCGCGCTTAGGACATGTTCTTTTCTATGGGCCCTATTATGATGAAGTTGTTGATGGGCGCATGATTAAGGGCTATTTTTCGCATCCATTAGACATTTTCAAAGTCTGGGAAGGAGGTTTGGCAAGCCACGGTGCAGCTATCGCTATTCTTGTGGGTTTATACCTATTCTCAAAATATACAGTGAAAAAGCCATTTTTGTGGATTTTAGACAGAATATCAGCACCAACAGCAATAGGTGCGGTATTTATTAGATTAGGGAACTTAGTGAATCACGAAATTGTCGGTCACCAGACAGATGTCCCGTGGGCTTTCAAGTTTCATAATTACTGGAACAGTTCAATAAAAGCTTTTGATGCAACCCCGAGACACCCTGCGCAACTCTATGAATCCATGCTATATCTAGTTGCTTTTGGCATCCTAATGTTTCTTTTCTGGAAAAAAGAAGCTTGGAAAAAACCTGGCTTTATCTTTGGGAGTTTTCTAATAATGATATTTGGAGCAAGAATGATTGTCGAATTTTTCAAAGTTGGACAAACTGCAAGAGATGAAGTCCTTGTGCTAAACACAGGGCAATTATTGAGTATCCCCTTTATATTAGTTGGCGTCATATTGGTTTATAATGCCATAACTCGCGCTAAAAACAATACAATTGAAAGCGTCTAAATAGATACTTAGTGTCATTTGAACAATTAGTGTGAAAATTCAAATTCCTTCTTATATTTGTCAAATAAAATTTCAGTACCCATGGCAGTGAAAACAAAACCTAAAGCAACAAAGAAAATGGCGAAGCCTAAGTTTTCAAAAGAAACTTATGTGAAATGGTATAAAGACATGCTTTTGATTCGGAAATTCGAAGAGAAAACAGGTCAACTTTATATTCAACAAAAATTTGGTGGTTTCTGTCACTTGTACATAGGACAAGAAGCTATAGTAGCAGGAACTGCAAGCGCATGTGAAAAAGGAGACAAGCATATGACCGCTTACAGAGATCACGCCCACCCTATCGCGCTTGGAACTGACCCTCGTGTTCTTATGGCTGAATTGTATGGAAGAACTACGGGCTGTTCAAAAGGTAAAGGTGGTTCAATGCACTTCTTTGATAAGGAAAAGAATTTCATGGGAGGACATGGAATCGTTGGTGCCCAGATAGCTATGGGTGCTGGAGTAGCCTTTGCAGAGCAATACAACGGTACGAAAAATGTAGCATTCGTTTCTATGGGTGATGGCGCGGTGCGACAAGGTGCACTTCATGAAACCTTCAACATGGCAATGATATGGAAACTTCCAGTTGTGTTTATTATCGAAAACAATAATTATGCAATGGGTACTTCTGTAAAAAGAACAACAAATGTAACAGACTTATCTAAAATTGGTTTGTCCTATGATATGCCTTCAAAAGTAGTTAATGGTATGCTTCCTGAATCTGTTCATGATGCTATTGAAGAAGCTGCAAGTCGTGCTAGAAAAGGAAATGGACCTACACTTCTCGATATTAGAACCTACAGATATAAGGGGCATTCAATGTCAGATCCACAAAAATACAGATCTAAAGACGAGGTAACAGAATGGATTGAACAGGATCCAATACTGCATGTCTTGAATACGATAAAAGATAATAAATGGTTGAAGGATTCCGAAATTACAGATATTGACGAATGGGTTAAAAATGAAGTCAAGGAATCTGTAGAATTTGCGGAAAATTCTCCTTACCCAGAAGGTAAAGAGCTTTACGAAGACGTTTACACCCAAAAAGATTATCCTTACATTAAAGAAAATTAATAAATAGAATTCATTATGGCGGAAATAGTATATATGCCGAAATTGAGCGACACCATGACTGAAGGTGTGGTTGCCGCTTGGAACAAGAAAGTTGGTGAAGAAGTCAAAGAAGGAGAAATTCTAGCAGAGATTGAAACAGATAAAGCAACAATGGAATTTGAGTCTTTCTATGACGGTGTGCTTCTGCATATAGGAGTTGAAACAGGCGATGCCGCACCAGTCAATTCAGTGCTCGCTGTTATTGGTGCAAAAGATGAGGATGTAAAAGAAATACTCAAAAATGCGACCTCAACTGATGATTTAGTAGCTGCCCCAGTGGAAGAAAAGAAAGCAGAAACTCCTGCTCCTGCTCCTGCTCCTGCTCCTGCTCCTGCTCCTGCTCCTGCTCCTGCTCCTGCTCCTGCTCAAGTGAGTCCAGTTGCGTCAAATGAAAAAATATTTGCTTCTCCACTTGCTAAAAAGCTGGCTAGTGAGAAAGGAATTGATTTAAATAGCTTACAAGGTTCAGGTGACAATGGTAGAATTATAAAAAGAGATATCGACCATTATATACCTTTTACACCTTCAGCTCCGGCGGCTCAATATTCTTCAGCTCCGGCAGGAACCGAATCATTCACTGATGAAAGTGTTAGCCAAATGCGTAAAACTATTGCTAGAAGATTAGCGGATAGTAAATTTACAGCGCCACACTTCTATCTTACTCTTGATATTGATATGGACAATGCCATTGCATCCAGAAAAGCAATGAATGCTTTGGATGGTGTTAAAGTTTCCTTTAACGATATGGTTGTAAAATCAGTTGCCCATTCCTTAAAAAAGAATCCGAATGTAAATAGTGCCTGGATGGGTGATTTTATTAGACGTAATGATCACGTTCATATAGGTGTGGCTGTTGCAGTTGAAGATGGATTGTTAGTACCCGTTGTAAAATTTGCTGATACAAAAGGGTTAATGCAGATTTCTGCCGAAGTTAAAGACTTCGCCCAAAAAGCGAAAGACAAAAAACTTCAACCCAGTGATTGGGAAGGTAACACATTTACCATTTCAAACCTTGGGATGTTTGGTATAGAATCATTTACTGCAATCGTAAACCCACCTGATAGCTGTATTCTGGCTATTGGGGGTATTAAACAAGTTCCTGTAATAAAAGACGGTGCACTTGTACCAGGCAATGTAATGAAGGTAACATTATCTTGTGACCACAGAGTTGTAGATGGTGCAACAGGTGCTGCATTTCTTCAAGATTTCAAGCAATTCTTAGAGAATCCAGTGTCAATGCTTTTATAATTTTAAGGAATTTTTCAAAGCTTTTTAAATCGTAAATTAATAGTATATTAGTTGTGTAGTCTATGCTCTACATCTAAACTATTTCTATGATTAAAAATGCTATTTTAAAGCCTTGGCTTTTATTTGCCCTATTCATCTGTCTTTCATCATCGGTATTTTCCCAAGCCTATATTGAGGTGCGGCTCATCAGTGTTT
>Ga0206131_10006445_pt1 | contig 12005 bp, 13 predicted proteins | sample Helgoland_Spring_FD_148636 | JGI IMG/M metagenome (GOLD analysis project Ga0206131, IMG submission 148636) | Pelagic subsurface seawater microbial communities from Kabeltonne, Helgoland, North Sea - Helgoland_Spring_Bloom_20160517_1 | ecosystem: Environmental > Aquatic > Marine > Epipelagic ... | reverse complement strand
CAGCCGAGGAGCCAGCAGCCGAGGAGCCAGCAGCCGAAGACGAGACCAAGACATCCGAAGGGGCTCAAGCTTAAGCAAAGTCACATAGCAGTATCATCATTCACTCAATTATCTCCCTCCAAGCCCCATCCCAAGACCATCCAGTATGCCCGACTCAAGCGATAAGCCGAAAAAAGACAAAGAAGTCCTCGATCTTCTCGATGACTCCGCAAACAAGTTGTCGAGGCGTGAACGCCAGCGTGTCGAAGCAGCAAAGGTCAAGACGGTTGGTGATCATAAGAAAGAGGCACTTGATATTTTTGAGGAAGAGGATGGAGAAAAGAAGACTTCAGTGGTGCGCAAGAAAGGTGGAGTTAAAAAAGACCTACCTACTATTTCTAAGCTGCTAGATAACAAAGATGATGAGATAGGTCTGAGCAAGCCTGCTGCTTCAAGTGAATCCGCTAGTGATGACAATTCCTCTGAGGGTGATCAGGCCGGGGCGGTAATGGAGGGTAATATTATTACCATTAAGCCTCCTATTATTGTTAGCGCGCTTGCTGATTTGATGAATCTTAAGCCATTTCAATTGATGGCGGATCTGATTAAGCTGGAGGTTTTTGTAGCACCACACCAAGCGATTGAGCCAGACATTGCGGAGAAGCTCTGTGAAATGCATGGCTTTACCTTTGAACGTGAAAAGCGCGAGAAAGGTGGTGGGGTCCACAAAGAAAAGAAAAAGATTAAAGAGCCAAAGGCGAAAAAACTTGAGGACGAGCCCGAGGAAAAACTCGAGTATCGTGCTCCGATTATTACCTTTATGGGTCATGTTGACCACGGTAAGACGTCTTTGTTGGACTTTGTGCGTAAGAGTCGTGTGACCTCAGGTGAGGCAGGGGGTATTACGCAGCACATTGGCGCATACCGTGTGGAGCGTGATGGCCGCCCAATTAGTTTTATTGATACCCCTGGTCACTCGGTCTTCTCCGAAATGCGTGCTCGTGGTGCAGATATCACAGATATCGTTGTTCTCGTTGTTGCAGCAGACGATGGCATCATGCCGCAAACCATCGAGGCGATTGAGCATGCGAAGAAGGCAGGAAAAACAATCATCGTGGCTATCAACAAATGCGATACCCAAGGTGCTGACCCTAGCCGGGTTAAAACACAGCTCATGGAGCATGAGTTGCAGCCTGTTGATTTCGGTGGAGACATTGAATGCGTTGAAGTGTCAGCCACGACTGGGCAGGGAATGGAAGAATTGATTGAGCTCATGGCATTGCAGGCAGAGGTTCTAGAGTTAAAAGCCAACCCGCTTGCCAACGCTCGTGCTTCCGTGATCGAAGCTAGTATTCAAGCAGGCAAGGGCCCGACTGCCACGGTTATGGTGCAGGCAGGCACTTTAAAGGTAGGCGTGCCATTTATTTGTGGCCCATATGGAGGCAAGGTTAAAACTATGATCAATGACCTGGGTGATCAGGTTAAAGAAGCTGGTCCAGCCACACCTGTTGAGGTCATTGGTTTTGCTGAGTTGCCCCATGTTGGTGATGAATTGGTGCAAATGAAAAATGATCGTGCTGCCAAAAAACTATCTGAAGAACGTCTTGAGGAAAAACGTAACAAGCGACTTGTGCGTCCAAAACAAAGCCGCATGGAAGACCTCATGTCCATGGTGCAAGGAGATAATAAAATTCAACTCAACATCATCCTTAAGGGTGATGTTCAGGGCTCTGTTCAGGCGATCGAAAATGCCATCAACGAAATTAAGAGCGACAAGGTAGAGCCTCGCTTTATCAAATCTGCTGCTGGTGCGATTACTGAAAACGACATCATCATGGCGAGTTCATCAGGAGCCGTCATACTAGGTTTTAACACTAAGGTTGAGAGTAATGCTGTGCGTGCCGCGAAACGTGAAGACGTGCAGGTGAAGCTTTTCTCAATTGTTTACGAGTTGATCGATACCGTTGAAGAATCGATGCTTGGATTACTTGATCCGCTCACAAGAGAGACGATCATTGGTCACGCAGAAGTGAAGCAGGTCTTCAGAGTGAAGCGTGGACGTGCCGCTGGCTGTATTGTCAAGGATGGCAAGGTGACTCGTACCGCGCACGCTCGTGTGCTACGTGGTTCAATTCCTGTATTCGATGGCAAGATGTCTACGCTGCGCCGTGTTAAAGAAGAGGTTGAAGAGGTTAAGCAAGGTATCGATTGCGGTATTCGCTTGGGCGACTTTAACGAATACGAAGAGGGTGACGTGATTGAATGTTACATCCTTGAGAAGGTTGAGCAGACTTTGTGAAGTTTAACGCATAATTCCTGATTGCTTAATGAGCCAGCGTCTTGAAAGAATTAACGAGCTGCTTCGCCGCGAAATCAGTACGGTTGTGCAGCGTGAGTTTGAATTTACTAACGCATTAGTAACGATCAGTGCGGCAGAAATTACTCAAGACCTCCGCGAGGCTAAGATTTTTGTTAGTGTGCTCGGTGGGCACAGCTGTCGTGTGCTTGAGCAACTTGAGCAGAAGCGTGGATTGATCCAGAGTCGCATCGCAAAACGTATTACCATGCGTTGCACACCTATTCTCATGTTTCGTCTTGATGATTCTGCATCACGGGGTGTGGAAATGGTCAACCTGCTTGATGAGGTCGATAAAATCCCCAAGGCGCCGCCAGCTGAGGAGGAAGATGAGGCTTAGCCATTAACGCCCCAGTCTTTAAATAACCCGCTAGGCACTATCTTCAGCCGGAAGGCCGGCTAATAGCTGCTGGTAGCGCGCCACATCAAAATCCCGCTTATCAATAAACATCCTGTTAGATTCATCAGCCAGGCATAGAGCGATTAGCTCCTTCGCTTCTTCTGGGCTGAGTGCTTCCTTTTCGACAAGGCGTGTAAATGTTTTTTTGACATACGGGGTGTCGGGCGATTCCAGTTGTTGCTCGACAGCGGGTAGAAGCGATTCAATGAGATTTTCGTCGTTCATGATTAGGTGGATTGGAACATAATGCCTGTACTAGATTAAGTAAGTGAACAGGATTGTCCACCTTCCATATTTTGCGCCCACGGATTATACTCATCGGGAATGGGTGCTTCGAAATTCATTCGTTCACCAGTTTTCGGGTGGGTGATTACGAGTTGCCATGCGTGTAGCATCAGTCTTCCTGGTTGCACTGGCTGGCGCGCAGGTTTGGCGTAAATAGGATCTCCCAAAATAGGTGTGCCAATGTGAACCATGTGCACACGAATCTGATGAGTTCGCCCCGTGTGTAAATGGCACAGGATGAGGCTTGTGCCATTTTCTGCACTGTAAAGCACTTGGTAGTCGGTTATCGCGGACTTGCCACTACCTGGATTAACCACCGCCATTTTGAGGCGGTTGACAGGATGGCGGCCAATGTTCGTAAAGATTTTACTCTCATGCTGGTTTGGTTTGCTCTGCACCACGGTGAGGTAGCGTTTTTCATTTGTTCGTGAGGCAAATTGTTCACAGAGCGATTGGTGGGCCGCGTCATTTTTGGCAGCAACTAGACAGCCTGATGTGTCTTTGTCGAGTCGGTGTACGATGCCTGGCCTCTCCACGCCACCAATACCAGCGAGCTCCCCCTTGCAGTGGAAAAGCAGTGCGTTCACTAGAGTGCCGTCTGCATTTCCAGCTGCTGGATGCACTACCATGCCGTGTGCTTTGTTGACCACAATGATGTCTGCATCTTCATAGAGAACTTCCAGAGAGATTTCCTGCGGTTGGGCTTTGGAGGTTTCGGGTTCTGGTATGACGACTTGAATTTCATCGCCGCTCGAGACGCTGTGCTTGGGTTTAGCCTTAATGCCGTTGAGAAGAATATCGCCTGATTTCAGTAGGCTTTGGATGCGTGAGCGCGAGAGCTCGGGTAGCCGACTGACCAGAAACTGATCAATCCGCTGAGCCTGTATGCTATTCACTTCAATCTTCACGAGATGATCATGGCGGGCTAGTTCTTAGTTTGCAATTTCGGATTCGGAAATTACTCTGTGGGCGTGAGTAATTTCACAATGCTAGAAAAACGAGCTATATTCTCCGTGGTTGCGGCCATTGGAGTTCATGGTCTCGTTTTTGTTTCTTGGGTCTCAGTAATTGCGATGGATTTGGCCGTATTTACCCCTCCTGAGAGCAAAAATAGCCCGAGGCCCGAGCCTGATGTTGTGGTGGTATTGAAGCCTATGATTTCTAAGCCACCGCCGCCGCCTGTTCGTCTACCTCAGCAACAGGTGGAGCCAGTCATCCCTGATCCGCCGAAACGGCCTAAATCATTGGATCAGGTTATTAAGCCGCCACCCGATCTTCAGCCGCCATCTCCACTGGCTAAACGCAAGACACTGCCAGAACAAAAACGCCGGTTTGCCCGCACATCATCTGACCAAGAAGCAAAACCGGATGCCCCGACTGATCTGCTAGGTGAGCGTGATACTCGTGCGGCATCGGACAGTGCTCCTGTGCTTGGTGCTGACCCTAACAAACCATCTCAAGAAGGAAAAGATCCACTGTATGCCAAACATCTTGAGACAGTTGAGAGGGATTTTACTGATGGTTCTGTAGGTGGGGATAAAACAGGTGCTGATACTGAGAGGCCACAAGAGGCAACGGCACGCAAAGACAACACACTAGTTGATGATGCCCCGCGGGTAGAATCTTCGAAACCGGATACCAAGGAATCTGCCAGACCTAAGGACAAACACATTGACTTAGGTGAAGTGCTTCCTTCCATAGCCGATGGCACGGGTATTAAGCAAATCGAGGAAAAACCGAAGGCTGAGGAGGCGCCCAAGGAAAAACCGAACCGAGGAGCTATGCGAGACGGGGGAGGCGACGTTGTCGATCAGGATCCGAAGAAAGATGGTTTTAGTGGGTTTTCACGAAAGACCAGAGTGACAGGATCTATTTCTCGTCGTGGTAAAAGTGCACTAAACGTGAAAAATTCTCCGCTTGGACGATATCAAGCACTTATCAGTAAGTCGGTGGAGCTTCAGTGGCGCAGGAATTGTGATCAACATCGTGATCATATAGTGCCTGGTGTGATGTCGATTCGCTTTTACGTTGATAAGCAGGGTAATGTCTCAGGAATTAAATTCCAGGAGGTTATTGAGGGTAGCTATATCACACGTGGATTTACTCAGCGTGCGATCCGTCAAGCAAAGATTCCAAAGATGCCCAAGGCTGTGCTCAAGGAACTTGAAGGAGATCCGTTAGAGCTAATCTACAACTTTTATTTTTAATCGCTGGAAAATCATGCTCAGCCCGTGCATGGCTCACCCCGCACAATCTATTATGACAAATATCCCATCCATCATTGCCACTGACGCTGTTCCTGCTTGGGAAGTAGTGTGGAATTTTTTCAGCCAAGGTGGCTGGTTTATGATTCCAATTCTAGCTTGCTCGATGATCGCCGTGGCAATTATTATTTATAAGCTCAGTACGCTGGGTAAAATTACCATTGTCCCTAGTAGCCTAGCTGCCGAAGTGGAAAATATCGAGAGCCATCTGGAGAATGATACGTTGGATGGGCTAAAAGATAAATTCACAGCGGGGGAGTCAGCATTGGCAAGGCTGTGTGCAGTGGCATTTCATAACGCGGGACGAACTCAAGCAGAGGTGCAAGAGGCTGTGCAGTCGGCTGCACGTGAGGAGATTGTGAAAATGAATACTGGGATGCCAGCGCTCGAGGTTGTAATTACTATTGCGCCGCTTCTCGGGTTGTTAGGAACAGCGAGTGGTCTTGTGCTTGTATTTGCCAACGTTGGTTCAGGCGCAGACTCTGTTAAGGTAGGTCAGGGAATAGCAATGGCCTTAAATACAACTGTAGCGGGTCTCGCTGTTGCGGTGCCGACCGTAATAGCGCACAGCCACTTCAATAGAAAAATCGAAACCATGGCGGCGCGATTAGAGGTGCTGATGGGGAAAGTAACTTCTGCATGTCATCAACACGTTTTTTTCAAGAATAGTTAACTGCTTATAAATGGAGTTTCAACGAGTCAATCGCAAGATACCCCAGGTGCCGATCATTCCGTTGATTGATATCCTGTCGATCTTACTTATCTATTTTGCTGTGACCACGGTGACTAAGGTGGAGCGCCACACCATGCCCATCGAGCTGGCTTTGGCGCAGGACTCGATTGTTATCGAGGTCACTGGATCAACATCTGTCCTTGCTATTGCTGCAGATGGTAGCGTGACGTTAGATGCGACCCGGATTCACGACGGGTTATTGATTGATTACTTAAAGGTATTTAAGGAAAAATTCCCTGAAAGAAGCCTTGAGCTTGAGCCGGATAAGCAATTACCGCTGCAAGATTTTATCAAAATACAGTACGCGCTTATCAAGGCAGGTATTGATCCTAAAGAGGTTTACACGCGTGTTAAACTTCCCAAATCTGATCTCGAAAAAGAAAACTAATAATAGAATAATGGTGTTAGAAATTACTCAATACGGAAATCCCGTCCTCAGAAAAAAATGCCGTGTCATTGAAGGTGTGGATGATGCATTGCTGCAGCTTGCGGACGACATGATTGAAACTATGGTGGATGCAAATGGTGTTGGGCTTGCTGCTCCACAGATTGGTCAGGATATTCGTATGGCGGTGGTAGATGTTGCACACGACCCTGATTGTGTCTCCTTCCTCAGAGTTAATGGTGTGGATACCAAAATGGATGATATCATGCCGCTGGTTTTTATTAACCCAGTGCTGGAGCTCAACGGACCGCGTGAGAGTGAGTCAGAAGGGTGTCTGAGTATCCATGATATTCGTGCCAATGTTAGACGACCCAGCACGATTCATGCAAAGCTTCCTCAGCTCGATGGCTCTGTGATCGAACTGGAAACCGACGGCCTGTTAGCTCGTGCCATTCAACACGAGGTGGATCATCTTAATGGCATCTTGTTTGTTGATCGCATCAGTCCTGCTGCAAAGGTGAGTATGAAAAGAAAGCTCAGGCGACTAGCTGCGCAGTAGGCATGGAGCGCGGGTTTGTAACTCGCATCAACCCAAGCACTAGGCCAGCCGCGGGTTACAAACCCGCACTCCATTACTTTCTTTTCCCCCAAGAGTCCTTGAGTGCCGTGGTAAGGTTGGTTATAGGTAAAATAAATACTGTCGATAATGAGGCCGCGTTGGAAAAGATCATTTTTCCTTGCCATGGCTTCAATTTAGATGAATATGTTAGTAATTAATCCTCTGGTATATTATGAAAAGAATTTTGTGTGTATTCTGTTTCGTGGCCTTTGCGAACGTCCCTCTTCTTGCCGGTGAATTCCTAGGCAAGCCTCCTAATGCTTCGACAAAAATTATCGGTGGCGTTTCTGACGGCAAGCCTTCGCCTTCCTTTCTGCCGAAGGTATTGCCTCAGTTTACAATCAACTGGAGCATGGTGCATCAGAAGAAAGACCACAAAGTCATTATCAACAAGGTTCAGGCTCCTGTTGATACCGCTCAGAATCCAGCTAAACCTTTGAACGCAGAGGAAACTGATCGCAGTAGAGGACAATTAGGAAAGTGGATCAGCGATGTAAAAGAATCGGGAGGTTTTTTCACAGTATCGGCCACCATCTACGATCACAAGACAACGCATGTCCGTTGGTGGTATGAGGGCAAGGAATATGCCGTCTATTCCAATGTGGATTGGAACCACCTTGGCGGTTTTCATGAATTTGAGGGCAGGGGCAAGCGTTACAATATGTTCCTGCTCTCGGGAAATGTCGACACAGAACAGCTTCAGAAGGAAATAAAGGCGGGATACCGCGCTTCGCTTCCAGATATTCCAAGGCTGCCCCTGCTGGCGGAGCGAGGAGCGGCTTACATGGTGATGAAAGGCGATGAGGAAAACGATGCGGCGATGGAATTCATCGAAGCCATTCACGATCTATACGATGAGCATCGTCCCGAACTGATGAAGGCATGGCGTGAGCGCAAAAAGAACCACCATATCTATCTCAGGAAACAGGAAGAGCTGAGATTAAATCCCCCTCCGAAGAAGGATATAATTATCAACTATTGGAAAAAGAAAACTCCAATTGCAGGAAAGGAGGCCAAGTAAATGAAACGCACCATTCTCACCTGCTTGATATTGTCGTCCGCCGCCTTTGCCGAACTGCCGCCGCCGGATGTCGAGCACACACCCACAGGATGTAAAATGACGTGGATTGGTGGCGCACAAACGGTGTTTTTACAGTATTCTTTCGATCTGCAAAGCTGGTCATTTTTTCCAGAAATTGAATCAGGCACAGGAAACTACGAGTATAATTTCTCCTGTAATACAGACAAAATGTTCGTCCGTCTCAAATACACGGATGTCGTGGTGGCAGACCCAGAGAATTATGATTTCGACAATGATGGCCTGAACAGCATGGATGAGCTTACCTCGTCAATGACCGATCCTTTAAACCCCGATACGGATGGTGATACTTTGTTAGATGGGTGGGAGTCTGCAAATGGATTAGATCCCAATGACGATGGAGCTACTAACGTGATCAATGGTGCATCCGGCGACCCAGACAACGATGGTTTAACAAACTCCGAAGAGCAGCTATATAACACAGATCCAAATAATGCCGATACCGACGGCGACGGTATTACGGACGGTGGTGAGGTTGACAGCTCCACCGACCCCAACGACGACACGGACACACCTGATGCCGAGTGGTTCATTCTCACAGGAGACATGGAAGAGGATGTAGCAAAGACGCGTAGCAGAACCGTCACAATCCCTGCGGGAGAAAGCCGCCTGTTGGTGATAGCGGTGGCGAGTGACGAATACCCCACATTCACCACAGGAGATGGCTCTGAATTCAATGATGTCCTCTCCTGGGACATTCGCCCTGCCGGACTGGATGCGATCACCGGGAGCATTGATGTCAACGATCGGCACGACCAGTGGCTGGACGCGGAAATAGACGGATTCGGCCTTGAGTATTTCTTTCCCGCATATGTTGAACAGGTAAAAGTGGTTACCGCCCCTGATGACGCCACCCTGTCCGTAGAAATAGACCTCACGGCGACGAATATTGGGGACGGTACATTGCCTAGCATGGTTATGGTAGCTTCACTGCCCGTGGAGGTAGTCATTCCTAAGCTCGATGCCAGCGGAGCTGAGGTCGCGGATGAGCTTGTCAACGCCCAGGACCTGAAAATCGCTAAAATGCGGGGAGGTACACTTATCGACGCCGGTCCAAACGCCCTGAGTGGCGAATACCGGATTAGTCAGGATGAAGACCGTTTTTATGTAAGGATTCCCGGGCTTCCCGAGAATAGCGAGGTATCTATCATGTTGCAGACTGGTCATGCGCAAAAGCCGGAATACCGCGACCCCCAAACGGAAATCGAACTCAAGTATGACCAGGAAAAGGGAATCCTTACCACCAAGTCTATGATTCTTGTGTCGGACGACTTGGACGATGCCCACTCGCAGGATCTGGCGGGAGAGGAGAACGACATGTTTGTTGATGAGTTCAAAGGTGACCGATCCCATAAAGCTGCCCTTGGCGGACTTGTAAGGATCGTATCGGTCAAGCTCAACGGCAAGGAGGATGTCGTCAACATCGATTTGCCTGTGAAGGCGAGGAAGCAAGTCACTGTCAAAATTTGGCGTATCAAGAAGCAGAACCAGAACCTGCCGCTTGTGGCGGAGGCCATCGTCAATGAACATATCAAGGTTCTCAAGGAACGTTATGCTCAGATTGGTCTGGATGTGAATGTCGTCGGCCCTGTGGTCAAGGAAATCCCGAGTTCCATAAATCTTGATGACGGTTACCAGATTCAGGATGTGGGACAGACAGGCACGGTGGCTGAGGAAGATGCCTTTCTGACTGCTGTGGCAACCGCAAATGATGCTGATATTGAGATCTTTTATGTACCTAGAATCACAGATTTCACAGATCAGAGTGTAGAGTCGGCAGGCTATTCTTATGTTCCTGCCACTTTTGGCGCAGGAAGACAGGATATTCATAACAATATTGTGATGTCAGGTCTGGCAAAAAAATACACACTGGCTCATGAGCTTGGTCATATCTTGCTCAATAGTGGCAGCCATAATTATCCTTCTTACAATTTGATGGGGCTGAATGTGAACACGATCCAAGCGGATGATTTTATCAATGACAAGCGACTACGTATGGCGGAAGAACAAACAATTAACCAGCACCCGCAGGTGCAAAATGCACCATGAATTATATTATGCGTATCATATTCATTGCAAGTATAGTAGCATGTGGAATCGTCAATGCTGCCGAATTCTCACAGGAAAAAATTCATCGGTTTGCTTCATATGTCAGAGCAACGCCCGAGGCTAAACAATACATACGGGAACTTCCTCCTGAAGCGATTATTCAACTAGTCGATCAACTGGATTTTAGTAAAGACGGCGGTGGAAAAAACATGCATTTTTTTGGGTTTGCTTGCTCAAAAGCCAGACAGCTTCGTATGGATGGAATAAAATTCAATGAGGACTATGTTTTTGGTAAATTAGCTGAATTTGTTAGAAGTTGTATTGAAAAAGGTAATGTGCTGAAAGGCTCTGGGGCTATGTCAACATTTACCTTTATGGCAGTTGGTCATCCCGAAGTCCTGAAACTTGCAAAAGAGCTTTCTGAGAGTGAAGACGAGCTGACCCGGAGCAACGCGAAACTACTTTTGAAAAAGCACGAACAGAGGAAGAGGGCGCAGGATGCCAAGGAAAACCGTGGTCAGCGTGGTGAAGCTGACAGTTTATCTGAAACACAAGTGCCAAACCGGGGCTCAAATGAGCCTGACTCAGTTGGCACAACATCATATGACCAAGAATCCCTGTGGGGTAAATGGCCAGTCATGCTTGTCATCATCCTCGCCCTTGGTGGAGTGTTTGTATGGTTGAAAACAAAGCCCCGTGTTCAATGAGGCTGTTAGTAATGTCCATAGCATGTTGTCTCACTACACTAGTTAGTGCCGCTACTGGCATCCCCAACAATAGTAAAGAACCCATGGATTTTAGAGATAAGGTCAACTTTACCAATACCGAATATGCGAAACTTTATCAGTGTAAGACGTAGGGTCTAACTCTCCAAAGGTATAGTCAATATTCTACTTGCACGGCCGTGCCACGGTGGGTGGAGATTCAGTGAATATCATAGATCCGAGTGGACTCAGAGGTCGAGGCTCCAATCCTCGAGGGAATCCCATTAACCCGAATTCTAACTATCGGTTGCGTATCCGTGGTGCGTTGAACTATACAAAGACATCATTTTATGAACACCAACTTTGGCAATATAACAGAAATATATCTTTCCCAAGGAAGGGAAGCAGTCGCTGTAAGCAAGTGAATCGCGTAATCGACAGGGCAAATAAAGGTTGGGGGAATCAGGGGGAAGATGCAGTATATACGAGATGGGAGGCAGCATATATGGCGTTAAGATTCATAGGGCCTAACTATCGTGTGAGTAGAAAGGATTCAAACGTATGGGTATCTAGCAATGGACGTAGAGTAGTTCGATGGCCTTCTTCTGCCAAGAGAGGGAAAGGCGGTACATCTAGAGAATTCCAAATGAACTTAATGATTAGAAATGCAAATAAACAGACAATTTCAAATTATCATGTTAATACTGTTTCTGTAATTAGACCAATTTGTGAGTGATATGAGATTTACTGTTCCTGATTTTTTAATAACTCCGTTGATTGGTTGGACTGAAATAAATCATCGCCATCACCGAACTCATGCTTGTAAACATTATAATTTCTCTGCTGGTGCACACGACGTAGAGCCTCATTATATTTCAATAAATCTTAGTCCAGATGCTTTTCCTGGCGAAGAAGCTTACTTGTTGAACTATTACGACCAGACAGGTATCTGGATCACGGATACTTGGCATGAGACTTTGGAATTGGCATTTTCACAGGCTGAATTTGAATTCAAACATTCTAAAAAAACCTGGAAAAACGAAAGCGGGCTAGCGTTATTGGCTGAACGAGATAGCTATCTGTATGACATAGTATGTAGGATTAGATGAAAATAGTTAATGGGGTCGGGGCC
>Ga0206131_10006444_pt1 | contig 12005 bp, 11 predicted proteins | sample Helgoland_Spring_FD_148636 | JGI IMG/M metagenome (GOLD analysis project Ga0206131, IMG submission 148636) | Pelagic subsurface seawater microbial communities from Kabeltonne, Helgoland, North Sea - Helgoland_Spring_Bloom_20160517_1 | ecosystem: Environmental > Aquatic > Marine > Epipelagic ... | reverse complement strand
AGTTACTTGTCTTTATTTCACTGCCTCCTGGTGTGGTCCTTGTAAAATGATTAAACCAAAGGTTAAGGAATTAGGACAAACACATAAAGACGATGTTCTATTTGTAGAAATTGACGTAGATACCTATGACGGTTTATCGGAGGATGCTGGTGTTAGTGCTATGCCAACTTTTGTTTTCTATAAGGAAGGAAAGGAAGTTGATAGAATGACAGGTGCTGATGGAAAAGCACTTGAAATGAAACTTTCTCTCCTCCTTCTCTAATTTTACTTATTTTTTATATATATACTTATTTTTTATATATATACTTATTTTTTATATATCGAATAATTATATATATATGCCTAGAAAATATACTAAGAAAAAAGGTAGACATGGTAGAGCAGGTGCTGAAAGTCATATCAAAAGAGACGTCTATTAACTATTCTAGGTAATGCTGAAGGGTGCAATTTTCTGAGTGGAAAAATACAGTTCAAGTTTCATATAAAGGTAGTGTCGAAAATATTATTCAAGATATATTAGGTGGTATGAAAATTACTTGTACATATATTGGCGCTAGCAAGTTAAAAAATATTAGTAAATGTGCTACTTTTGTTCGCGGGAGTAAATACTTTCTATAAATAATATTATAATTAATTATTAGAGTTAATATAGTAAAATCCTATTGTTAAATTTAATAAAAAATATTTATTATTATTTGATAGTGAATATATACTACCAATTAATAGTTGTTTCATTCTTACATACATTAGTAATATTATACTTACCAGACCACAATAAAGTGATATGAAAATCTTTGTCTTTTAATCCTATAGACCTTCTTAATTTGTTTCCATATTCCCAGTCTAATACTATAAATATTGTATCTTCATTATCTTCGTTTACATATCTACCAATACCTTTTGATATAGGCAATTTAAATCCATCTAATGTAAAATTTTTAATTTTAAGTTTTATTTCGGGTGTCATCTCATAACTATCAATTACCGTAATATGATTTTCTATACCTCTTTGAATATGTTTATTCAATCTATCTTCTGTTCTATTAATTAATCTTATATCTCTAAGATGTTTGTCAACCATTTTATCAATAATATTATTTCTCAATATATATTGCGATTCTACAATATTAAATCCCGGTAAATAGGATGGATTTGGAAAACTATTTAACCACAAGTCAGTATTATTTCCATTTATACTATAATCATTTCTAATACTAGTAATTGTTTTCATAAGAATGTCTTTATCTATATATTTACCTCCTAATTTATGTCTATTATCACATCGACTTATTATAGTTTCTAAAAAATCTTTATCTATATCTTCACATACTAACCATTTATCAGCATATATAATATATGGTACTAATATTGCTCCATATACATCACAAATTAATTTATAAATAGTCCTAAAGTATGCCAATCCATTTAAATTATCTAAGAAACAATGCCTCCCCGATTTAATAATTCTTACCAGATCTTCTATACATTTCCGATGACATCCTTTAAGTAAATTAAAGTTAAATTGTTTAGGCATATAAGTATCAGCAGATGCCATATCAAGTTTATCACTTTTATTTAGTGTTTGTAAATATTGTTTTAATTTATTATATAATGTTGTTTTACCAACTCCTTGTATAGATATTGGCATAAATATATATGGAATAATTTTTCCATTATCGTCTATAATAGGATTTTTAATTTTACATAATATATCATTATATATAACAGACATTTCTTTATTCAAGATTGTTTCCATTGGTGATTGTTTATTAAAACGCTTTATTTCATTACCAGCTATCTCACGTATCGCTGGATTTCTAATAAACGCTTCAATTCCATGTGATGGTAGTGTTTCTTCAATTTTAAACATAGTTTATTAAAGTCTCAATAACAAAAAAATAAATCAATTTTATTTTTGAAACTTATATTAGGGAATTTAAAGAAATACTTGCTGAAAGTGGAAGAGTTATCGTGGAAGTGATTAAACCAGAAAAATTACCTTATAAATATTTCTATAAATCTTCTGGAACTTCAAGGGATGGAACCAATTTGGCAGGTTATTATCTTCCATTGGATAAAATTCCAATTGAAAATTTCTATAAAAGATTTAAAAAACCAGAAGATGAATTTATGTCTAGTAAAAATGAAAAAAATTATTCTCCCGGGGACGGAATAACATTAGAAAGTATGGAAACATATAAGAGATTTATGAATGTAATGAATGCGAGTATATGTAGGACTTTGTTAGAAAATAAATTTACAACTTTATAAATAAATTTTATTACAAAATTTATACTCAAATATGTTATTATTAACTATTCCAAATTTCAAAATAATTTATACGAAAATTACTAACCTTTGTTATTCTATGAATATAACCTGTATATGGAATATTTCCTATAACTGCGTACTCTTGGTTTGGTTTTAGTTGCCATTGTAGGGGTTTTATACTAGGTGTTCCATCACTATTATTTCCTAACCATAAAAATTTAAAACACCCATTATGTGCGTTAGTATCTATAACATAATAGTAAAATAAAATATTTTCGAGTGGTATTTCCTTTGTATTTAATTTATTTACTAATGTCCTCATATTTGTTACATAATCATTACCACCATCACTAGATACTGCGTCGTGAATTATATTTAACCGATCAATAGTTATGGTTCCAAATAAAGCTTGCAAGAAGTCCCTTAATGGATCAATCCTTACACTTTTTATTATTTTTATAAGACCTACGCAGATATTAGAATTGTTAATTTTAAGGTCAGTACATTTACTGTATATAGGTTTATAATGTTTTAGACTATTTTCCCCTGCCGGAATTAAATATTCGCAAGAACGAGAAGTATATCTTTCAAACAATTTGGGATAATTATTAGCCGCTAGTTTTGTTTTCATACGTACAATAGCTGAGAATTCTTCCGCCCCGCCAAAGTGACGCGCATCATTATCGCTAATTATATTTTGCGCTAATTTATCTTTTGTTTGTAAAGCACCCTTTATACTTTCAAAGTCAAAATAATCAACATCATCTTTTAATCTCTTTCCACTACGGTCTGTTATTGGACTTCGTGTCATACCAGGAACCATACTACCTGTTTGTTTCCTGTAATATTGAGAATAATAACTACAATTAAAACTATCTGGAATTATACTTGCGGATGATTCGTGTTCTTGTTTAGCTTCTTTTAATCGGGCATAACTTATAACTGCGACTATACCTCCTTCATCTTTAAAAATAATAGTTTGTGGGAAAAAAGATGAACCAGAAACAAAGTGTGAACCATACTTATTAATTGTGCAGTGAGAATATATTTGATTTCTTCTCCACCATTCTCTATCAGTAGTTTCTGTAAAACATTCACAATAATTACTAATAGTTGTTTTATTAACTCTCGGATTAAATTTTGCCATCATATCTTCAGAACTATTTATACCCCTATAAATATAATCACTTGCCTGATAGTAAGGGCGGTGGGAGGTATATTGCTTATAAAATGGTTTCTGTACATCAGGATAATACGTGCCTATACTAACTACTATAGATTTGCTAGCGTTTTTTACTCTCGAAGATAATGAAGATAATTTTGAACTTCTTACTTTTATTCGTTTTCTTGCTTTTGCTGCTGTTGTTGTTCCTGCTCTGGGTGCTTTGGTTCCTTGGTGTCCAAGTTTTTCTGGCATTTTTTTTTTTACTTGTTTACTTAAAATTCCGGGACCTTGCGCACTACCCCGCGCACTACCCCGCGCACTACCCCCTACTGAAAAAATATTATTTGTATTATTAAACCAAGTCATCTGAGGAAAAAGTTCATCAAAGAATTGCTCAATTTGATTACCTGCTCCTGGATCTGTTTCTGTTTCTGTTTCTGTTTTTTTTGTTTCTATATATAAATTATTAATTAATAATATCATACAATTTTTTATAAATTCTAAATCATCAGAATAAATAAAATCAAAATATTTTTCAACAAAAGTGTCCACTAAAATACTATTTTTATCTTTTAAATAAACGATTAAATTATCTCTTTCCTGTTCTACTTTTGTTTTTAAATCTAACTCACTATGTTCTTGTTCTGGGTCTAATTCTTGCTCCTGTTCTTGTTCTGGGTCAAATTCTTGCTCCGATTCTTGTTCTGGCTCCGGTTCTAGTTCTGGGTCTAATTCTTGCTTCGGTTCTGGTTCTTGACTTTCTTCTACATAATTAACTTCTTTTTTTTCAGGATCATCATCATCTGGTAAATATGGAAAAATTTTTGAAACAAATAATTTTATGTTTTCAGAATCAATCATTTCAAATTCTTTTCTAAAAGAATCATATAATTTTTCTGTTTTTTTAAAGTCAGCTTCTTCATTTTCAGTTAATTCTAAGTCCAAACCTTTAATTTCCCAACTTTTCCGAATTTTTAAATCTATACCAATAGGTTTTTGTATAAAAGCAGGTTCGTATTTAGCTTTCTTTATAAAAAATATATTTCTTATACCAAAAATATATGGATATTCTTTGGTACTTTTATCTTCTTGATATTTTAAACCATATTTAATATAGTGTTGTGAAACTGCATCTAAATAATTTATAGGAGGTATTTTTGTGGTGGAACTAATATTATCTGAACCAAGTTCAAATGGAATTAAGTTTTTAGCGTTTAATTCTGTAACCATATCTTGTAATGTTTTTCCCATATTCTCTGGAGTAGGCAAATCTCTATTTCCAAGTTTTAATTGGTTTCCAACTAATAAAAATTCTCTTTCTTCTGAACTAGGATCATCATAAGGTGCTGTAACATTTGCGATAGCACCTATTCTTGATATTATTTTTCCATCAAATTCATCTATTTCACCTGTAAATCTATTATAACCAAAAATTTTTTGAGGTAATTCAGGTAATTCAGGTAATTCAGGTAATCCTTCTACTTCATTTCCGAAAATAAAATTAAAACCAAAACCACCTCCTTTCATTACTTTTAAATTAGTTTTCTTTTTAGAATTCCTTCTTCGACTATTCTTAAATTTTTTACTACTTGAAATTTTATATTTTTTATTTATAAATTTTTTTTTTCTAGTAAATTTCTGTTTTCTGGATTTATGTGAATTAATTTTTTTCTTAACCATTTTTATAATATTCGCATATATTTTTTTTTTTTAAATCCAATAATAAAAATTGATTTTTTTTATCATAAAACCTTCTAATCCGATATGTTTAAAACTAGCAATAAGGAAAATTACACGAAAAAGAATAACACTTATTATTACACCAAAGAGACTGAAATTAAATTAAGTCGTGGTGAAAAATATATTTTAGTTCTCCAGCAAACTTTCAATGAATTGAATGGAGAAACTACCCAAAAAATTTACAAAGAACGGTCAGTATTAAATATTAGGAGGATTTTAAAAGCAATTAGTAAGAATAAAAATCCTTGGAAAATTCAAAAATCCAATACTGATTTTGAAATTGAAACTTATGAAGATGAATATAACAAATTGAAAGACTATTTCTCAGAATTACCTTCTTTATCTGGAACAATTGAGAATTCCAGAGAAGCAATTATTAGGAATTATTCCCGAAATACTCTCGAAAAATTATTCCACAAAGACGAATTTGACAATTTCTTCTATTTAGAAGGAAATGAACCTCAACTTCAAGACGAAGGAGAAACAGGTATTCATATCGGGAGTGTATTTAATTGTCCTTTTTATAGACAATAATAAAATTAATTGATAATTGATTTTTTTATTAAAAATTAAAATTTTTTTTATCAACCGATTAAAAATTATAAATTTTTTTTATATCCTGATTAAAAAATTATAAATTTTTTTTATTAAAAATAAAATTGAAAAACCAATAATTAGAAAAAAGTAATTCAATATGGATTCAAAAGAAACCACGATTTTATTTAATAATGTCCAACCTGTGGACATAAAGAATTCCCCAAGATTGGGGACTATCTTTACTTATTTAAAGAGGGAGAAAGACAATTCCCTCGTAGAAGGAAATGGTATTTATGTCATTCACACCAGTGGCAGTATTAGTCACATTGAAACAGACAAATCTCCCAGCACCTTCACAATTATAGGAGACGAAATCTATTATTCACATTACAATAAGAGTAATAGGTATTCTCTCATTTACAAGAAGGACACCTCAGGCAAGGAATTTCAAATTGCGGGTGGTCCTATTAGAAGGGAAGAAAGAGAAAGAGAAACGATGTTCGGGTATTACCAAGACAGTGAGACGGAAGTTGCGAGGTTCGCAAAGATTAACACTATGATTACTACATACGAAGGAAGATGTGTAGTGTGTGAAAATCACAAGGGTCTTATTCGTTTCTTGAACCCAGACGGCACATCTGAAATCATCACAGGTGGAAATCAACAGGGTAAGAATTTTATGAACCCGACGGCAATAGTAGAACTCCCTAAGGGAAGAGGGTTCCTAGTGTTGGATAACTACAATATTATGATGATGAGGAGGGGGAAAGAAAATACATACCATATTTGGACATTAGTTAAACTCTGGAATGGTTTTGTGCCTATTTCAGAAGCATTTCTTCCCCCATTTACTATATCCCAGAAGTTTGTTTATTTCTCAGATGGTCCTTCATATTTGGATAGGACTACCAGTGCGATTTATCAACTGGACTTGCAGAAGAAGAAACCTACAACAAAACCATTCATGACCAATAGGGAATTTGAAAACCTGAATATAGGGAAAATGAATGGATTTCATGTAGATAGCCAGGGAAAAATGTTGGTGTGGACCAAAGATGGAATATTTAGGTTGGAAGATAAACCTATGCCTTTGTTGAAGCAAATTCCATTGAAGAGTAAGTATCTTTGGAACCCTAAGATTTGTACCCATGTGAAGAGGGGTGTAGGCGTTTATGATTATGCCTGGGCATTTCTGCTTACCATACAACGATTATCAGAAAGAGAAAAAATCCCAGAAACTCCTCCAGAAATTTTGGAGGTGATACTGGCGAGATCGGATGTGTGGGGGGTGCCGGGATTTAATATGTACTTGTTGTGAGAATACCAACTTCCAGAGATAAAAAATTGAAAAAAAAAATATTTTTTATTTTTAAGAAAATGATTTTTAGCAAGAGAAGTTTAATTGTTACAGGTATAATATTTGGTTCTTCATTAGTATATTATCTTTATAAAAGAAACATTGAAGAGAGTGATGAAGTTTTTAGAAATGGTAGAATTAAATTATATAAACATATAGAATTAGTATTTTAGAGATTTAAAGAAATAAACCTAAATTTAATAAAAATGATACAGGAATTTGTAATTAAAACGTCTGCCATAATTGGAACAAGTAGTATTTTCCTATTAAATTTTTTTTTAGATAGTATAAATGAAAAGAAATCTTATAAAGAACAAATAGATTATATTGATATAGTTTAAAAAAAATAAATATTTAGATATATTATAATGCCTAATTATTTAAATATCCTAGTTGAGGAGGAAACAAATACTAAAAAAGTAAGTGAGAAGAAAGAAGAAGGAAACAAAGTTGATATTAAAAAAAAAATTATAACTAAAAATATTTTAAATACCAGATATTGTTATTATCATAGTGAAGAAGAAGAGTAATTTATTTATTCTGAAATTTTATTTTTTACTTTTTTTGGATGATTTTTTTTTTACTAAAACTTAAAACTTTTTTACTAAACATTCTTTTCTGTTCTTCTTCTATAATTCTAGAGTATGGGACAAACTCTAAAGTATTATTTAATGATTGTGCTCTACTTCTTTTTTTAGTTTTGTATTTTATTTTACCTAAATCTTTCATTCTTACTCTAGAAACATTCATTATTTCAAAATCTTCTTCTCTATCCATACCAGCTTTACACATAGGACAGAATGCTTTATAACTATATGAATCGGTTTCTATTAATCCTCTTGTTAGTGAATCAATAAGGCATTTTGAGTGGAAAAAATGTCCACATTTTAGTAATATAATATTTTCTCCTTCTAAATCGATATTTTCAAAACAAATAACGCAATTTTCTTCTTCTTGTGATAAATGTGTTCCTTTGGTTCTCATTATTTGACTAAAATCACTAAATGGTGTAAATTCCATAATAACTAATTTGTGAAGTGGTTTTATAATAAAACCTGTTTCTAATGCTTTATATGATAATTCTCTTGGTGATACTTCACAATTGATTTTTTCATCTTTATTATCACCATTATCAATCAATAAGGAAACAATATCGAAACTTCCTTTTGCCATAGCAACGTGAAGCGGTCTAAAGTTTTTAGGTAATACCATTTTTCTATCTCCGCATAAGAGAATATTTTGAACAGAATATGATTTTTCAATAGGGGATCCTAATTTTAAGAGTTTTTTGACAGTTTCGATATCATTATTATTAACCGCAAAGTAAAGAGCATCAACTTGTGTATTATTACTTAAAACATTGACATCAACTAAATTTCTTAATATAATATCAATTAATTCGGCATTTCTATCCATAATGGCTTTTTGAAGAACTGTATAATCGAAATAATCTCTATAACCTATTAAGAACTTAGTTGTATTAGATATTCCAACTTCATTAAAAGATAATAATTTTAATTCAATTAGTAATTTGGCAAGTTTGATATTTTCATTTAAATAACATAAATGTAATCCGGCGAATATATGGTCTCCTCCTCTGTATCTATATGGGTGTTTAGAATGGTTTTTCTTATGGTATTTTATAATTTGTGGTAAACTTCTAGGTCTTAATCCTTGGTCGAATAGAAATTTAAATAATTTAACGGAAAAATCTTGATTATTCGTAATAATTCCATCCATAACTGGTTCCATTTCATCTTCAACATCTATTGCGTATCTATTCCCATGAGAATATAAGAGGAAAAAGAAAAGACAATTATTAGGTAATTTCATTTTATCAGGGAATTCTTTATATTCATAAACCCAAGGTTCTAAGTTGAATTTGATATCCATAATTTCTTTCGGATTTCCATACCTAAATAATAATATAATTTTCCTAAAAACACTTTCTTCATACATTGAAATATCTTCATCAGTAATAGAAACATCAGATAAATTACTTATACATACAAGAAAACAAGTTTTAAACCTATGATAATTGTAAAAATCATCCATAGGATACTCTCCATTTACCTTATGAAGACTAATATCCCTAGCAATTTCACTATGAAGTGAGTGTTTCTTAGGTGGTTTCGAGTGTTTCATTTTTTCAAGAACAATTTCTAATAATCCCGAAATTTGTATATCAAAACAGTCGCAAAAATTGAATAAGAAACCACGTCCATATATATCAGTTTGATAGAAATCTAATTTATCATCTGGTAATTTAAGAACATGAATTAATAAGTGGTATCTTTCTTCATTATTTCCATAAAAAAAACTTGAAATTAATAGATTGAGAGCTGAAATTTTTTTTACATTTTGGAAATTGAGATTAAATCCTCTATCTAAAAGAATTTTTACTGCTTCTGAATTGGCATAAAAACAAGATGCACACAAAGCATTACATCCTTCTTTTCCTATTTCATCTTCGTAAATAACCTTACATATATCTAAAATCCTTTCTTGTGCTTTTGGATTAAAATTTTCATTTTCCGGATTACTATTTTCTAATAATAAAATCAATTGTTCTATAAGATTATAATTGTTCATATTATTATATATTAAGATTTTTTATATATTAAGATTTTTTATATATTATTATTTTTATATATTAACTAAAATAATTCTTTAGAACTTAAAATTATAGGACTGGAGGAATGTATATTACCTAAATAAATACCTTCTTTATTATATTTATCAATTATATCAATACCTAAATCTTCATATGCCACACCGCCTAAATATTTAAAAATCAGAGAAAAGGGTAATCCTTCATATAATAAACGAATTTTACCATTTGGTCGATTTTTATTTTTTGGATATAAAAAGACACCTCCTTGAATAATAGTTCTATGGCAATCGGAAATCATACTTCCTATATATCGATGATTATAATTATTATTTTTAAAATTTAGGATAAGTTCTTTAATATCGTCAAAAAATAAATGGAAATAGGATTCATTTACAGAATAAACTTTTTGGTGATGGAAATTTTGACCAAAACCTAAGTTTTTAACGAATTCAAAATCATTATTTTCATTTAATTGAAACATATTAACTCTATCAAGGTCAGTTCTAACCCATATTGTTGCCGGTCCATAAAGACAATATCCTGCCGCTACAATTTCGGAAATACGATGATTAACTTGGTCAAATTTGTAAATTCCGTAAATAGTTCCGGTTGTAATATTGGAGTCGATATTACTAGAGCCATCGAGTGGGTCAAAAGCAATTACGTATTTTAGAGGACTAAAATCCTCCATTGATTCTAAATTACCTAAATTTTTATTAAAATCTATTTTAACTAAATTAGGATGTTCTTCTGAGATATAACCTAATAAATTAGGAGATTTGGATACTTCTTCAACAATAATATTATGACTTATTAAGTCTAGTTGTTTGACCAAATCACCTGATTGATTTTGAGAACCTGATTGGACTGAACCTAAATTAATTTGATTTCCGAATTTTATTAATTTAGATATTTTCTGAAAAGAAGTATTTAGGTATTGATTGATATTATTCATATAATTTATGAGATATTTTTATTTCTTTAAATAACCAAAATCCTTAAAATCTTTTTCATATATTTTATATATTATATCTTTTGATTCTTGATCTAAATCTTCAACACTTAATTTAGATATAGTTTTATTATTTTTAGACAAATTATGAATCGGTAAATTATTTTTCAAACAGAAATTATTGAAATCTTCATCTAAATTCTCAAATTTAAGTATATTATCTGATTTGATATTCGTATTTTCTAAATATTTATATTGCGGTAATAAATGCCCATCATATTTTATTTTTTTACCTTGAATTAAGTTAGGTATTTTTTTGATAAATTTATTTAGGTTTTCTTTACTAGGATTATTATTTTTTTTATAAAATTTATTGTAAAATTTGAATTCACTCACCATTCTATCATATGGATTTCTAACAATGCAAAATAATAATTTATTATCATAAGGATTATTATCTTTTTCAAAATATGAAGGTGGAATGTGATAGGCACTTATACCATATTTTTTCTTCATTTTTTTGTATTTATTATGATTTTTAAGAAAAAAACGCTTACCAGAAAGTATTTTATATTTATCTTTTAAATGTCTGTTAATTGATGAACCAGCATTTTTTGGAATATGTATAAAAAATATATTTGATTTATTTTCAAAAGTTTCTTTGTTATTTTTTTTAATAAGTAAAATTAAGATAACCAATAAAAATAATAATATTAATAGCATCTATAATATATTATAATTAAATAATTCAAAATCTTTTTTATATATTTCATTAATTATATTAATGGATTTTTTATCTAAGTCTTCCATACCTATATTATAATCGCTTATGTTTTTATGAATGTTAAATTCTTTTTCTATTTTATTTTTTTTTAAAAATAAATTAAATTCATAGTTTAAATTTTCAAATTTTAATATATTTTTTTTTTGTATATTTGTATTTTCAATAAATTCTGATTGAGGAATAATATGCCCCCATCTATAAGTATGTAAATTTCTTTCCGGAAGTTTATGTATATATGAATTTAATTGTTCCGGTGTTATATTTTTCTTTTTTTTATTTCTCATTAAACTTTTGTAATCGCTAATTGCTCTGTCATAAGGATTTCTTACAACTGTGAATAAATTTTCATTAGCATAAGGATTTTTATTATTTTCAAAATATTTAGGTGGAATATGCCATTTATTAATTCTTAATTTTGCCTTATATTTTTTTCCAAATTTATCAAAATAAAATTTCCCATTTAAAATTTTATTTTTTTTTAAAAAATATTCAATACTAGTTCCTCCTGTTTTAGGTATATGTATAAAAAATATATTTGATTTATTTTCATAATGTTCTTTATTTTTTCTCTGTAATATTAGATAT
>Ga0206131_10006441_pt1 | contig 12007 bp, 7 predicted proteins | sample Helgoland_Spring_FD_148636 | JGI IMG/M metagenome (GOLD analysis project Ga0206131, IMG submission 148636) | Pelagic subsurface seawater microbial communities from Kabeltonne, Helgoland, North Sea - Helgoland_Spring_Bloom_20160517_1 | ecosystem: Environmental > Aquatic > Marine > Epipelagic ... | reverse complement strand
TAGTAGTAGTAGTAGTATTAGTATTAGTATTCAGTTTTTCCCGCCCAAACTGACTCAAAAGAGCAAGGCACCAAAAAACACCCGCCTAAAAGTACCACACAGACGAGAGAGAAAAAACGAAGCGTCGAGCGTCACAAAATCGTTTTCGCCGCGCAAGTCCGCAACGAAAACACATACATACGAATATCCATTCGCAAACGTTTGCGCACAAGTAGCACGCGAGACTAATTATTTACCCGTTTGCGAGTCGACATCCATCTTTAAATGTCGATCCAACCATGCGCGTAAACAAAAAGAACAACGACATCATAACGTGTTCGTCTGTCTTGAATCACTTGCGCTCGAAAAGAGTTTGTGTTTTTTATTCGCTTTTGTTCTTAGCGCTGTTAGAGGTACGCACATATTCGCGAAAGACGACGTCGATTGATTGGAGAGACAGTCGACGAGTGATATTTTCTCGTTTTCTTCCACGCGCGATGGTCGCGAGTACCGTTTTCGAGGCGGATTCCGCGCGTTGTTTTCATTCATTCGAATGCGCTGGGAAGAGCAAATATCGCCACTCGTCAAGTCTTTTCAAACGTTCAAAAATTCAAAGATTGGATTCAAAAGTGTTGACTTTTTTCTTTCACTTCTTCTTCCTTTGTGCGACGGCTGTATTCTGACTGACACGTGATTCATCACCATCATCATCGAAAATGATCAATCTTAACAACAGGTCCTTCTCTGGTCCGTCGTTTTAGTCCCGGGAGACGCAAACTCCGTCTGGAATTTAAGCGCGCAACAGTACTACCAGCGAGAAACTGGAAATCTCAAATCGTTCCAACAACAACCGAGATTTCAAATCCAAGTCAGAGTTTTAGATCTCTATTTGGAATCGCTGGCGCATAAGCAAGAACATTTGTGGAGAAAAGAAGAGTTTAATCTTTACGACAAAAACTTACAACCTTTACACCCGGAACCACCAGATAAGAGGACGGGAATAGGCTTGAGTTTATCTTCGTTGGGGAGGTGTTTATTGGAGGAGGTGGTGTCTTCGAAGTTTTCGAAGTCAACGGCGATTGGCGAGCGCGTCAGCAACTACAATCTTAACGTTCGCGTTTAGTTTAATAGTTTCAGAGGCTCGCTTACTATATAAATCGCTGTATCACTACTAATCTACATACATATCCTGGTCGAAGAAGAAGAAGTTTATAACACACAAACACTTCAAGACGCTAGTTGGACGACAGAACGAACAACTACTACTTTAGAAGAAAAACTACTATATTATTACATATATATATAATCAACAACAACAACAACAAAACAAAAAAAAGGAAAAAATAAAATGGCGAGATTACAACGACCATCCGGAGGCGGCGCCGCGACGAAAGTTGCCGAGTCTGGGTACGTCGAAGCTTCGGTAGCGCCGGCTTCGGCGCCGCCGAAAATTACGTTGCGAAACGTCATTCCGGTGAACGACGTTATCGCGGGCGGTTGCGCTCGTGCCGCGTCGCAGTCGACGATTCACCCACTCGATACCGTCAAGGTCCGCATGCAAGCGTTAGCTGGCAAGGGGAAAGCTGCACAGGAAGCTGCCGCGGCTCAGAAAGCGGCCAAGGCGGTATCCACGGGTAAATATGGCGTCGGGAGCGCCTTCATGGCGAATGGCGGAAGCAAACGCGTCGCGTTGGCTCGAGGCGCTTCAGCCGTCGGCAAAGAGTTTTCCGTGCTTTATAAAGGCGTGTTCGGTGCCGCGAGTGGAGCTGGACTTGCTATCGGCACTTACTTTGCTTTCTACGGCGCCGCGAAGAAATTGTTGGAACGATATTCCGACTACTCCGTCTCCAAGACTGCTTTCGTGGCTGGCGGTATCGGCGCCTTGGGTTCCTCCTTGGTCAAAGTACCCGCCGCGGTTTGTATTCGATCCGTGCAAGCTGGAGTATACCCGAACGTCTTTGCTGCCGCGGGGACAATCACGAAAGCTGCCGGCTGGAGAGGTTTGTTTACGGGGTACGCGCCGACTTTGCTCGAAGACATCCCAGACATGGCGGTCAAATTTGCGGCTTACGAAACTTTGCGAACGATGCATCGCAACTTTTTCAACAAAGACGACGATGAAGCCGATGCTTTTGCAGACATCTCCATGGGTTTGATCGCTGGATCCGTCGCAGCTGCTGCGACGACGCCTTTGGACGTCGTAAAGACGCGCATGATGTGTAACGCCGCTGCGAGACCATCTTTTGGCGGCGCCATTGTGGGCGTATGGAAAGAAGCGCCGGCTGGCTTTATCAAGGGCAAACTTCCCATGTACTTTACTGGTGTCGGCCCTCGTGCATTCTCGAACGGTATCAACTCTGCCATATTCTTCATGTTCTTTGAAGCGATGCGTGCTGGGTTGAAACGTCGCGAAGAGCGCGTTGAACTCGAAAAGAGACGGTTACGAAGAGTCGGGTACAACGGCTCCAAGAACGAAGAGTTTCGATGGGCGAACACCGACCAACAAGTCGGCAGAGTCACGGAAGCCTCCGTGACGACGTCCACTTTACGCCACAAGTTTACGCTTCCCAAGTTGAAGAAGTGTTAAGCGTACTTCCTTTTATTACCACCACCTCCGAAAAAAAGTTGATTGAAAATAATATAAAAAAGCTCGAGACGAGAAGGTTCTGCAAGAAGCTCGCTCGACGAGATGGTGAAACGACGAAAAAACTCTGTGTTTCCAATTTGTACTTACTTACTTAATATAAATCGTACTATCATCATCCTCAATACTAAAATAATGTTACTGTGTATTATTGTTGTTTTACTGCGTTCTCTCTCTCTCTCTCTCTCGTTCGCGTTTGGTTTCTAATATATATCTTGTTGTTATTTCAATTCGCATCGTTTACTAAATTTATATGATTCTTCATTTTACGGTTTCACGGCCAAACTCATCGCCTGTTGCTGCTGTTGCTGCGCCACGCGCATCCCAGCCACGTAATTTAAAATCTTCAACCTCGGTCCCGGCGGAATTCGTACCTCTTGCAACGCGTTATCGTTCAACAAAAGCAAACAATCGTCCGTCAACAACCCTCTCTTAAAATTCTTCTCGTACTTCTCCAACCCGAGCGCCGTCAACATCCCAACCGCGTGCGAATAAAACACGTCCGTCTTTTCATTCTTCCCAGAAAACGACTGACCAATCTTCATAAAGGCCCCGTTCAAGAGCGAAAACAAAACGCCCGATTTCACCGCCTCTTGCGCAATCTGCATCGGCCCTTCCGGTATCGCCGCGTCCTGCCCTCCAAACGCCGCCTTCTGCCCGCTCAAACTCGACGACACCGACAGCGCCGCGCCGGCGCCAAACATAGCCAACATCCCGGTTTCAATCTCTGAAAATTTGTTCATCTTCTTAATCCAGCACGTCAACCCGCCTTGGACGGCGGTAAATACCGCTAAGTTCACCGCCAACACGTGCGGCGGTCCCGACATGGCGCCGGACATCGCCGGTTGATTCGCCATCGCCGGGTTCGTCGCCGCTTGTTCCGCGAGGTTTTTGTTCACCGTCCCGAGCACGAAGCCGAGCACGCCACCTGTTTGTTCGTCACAAAAGAAGAGAGAGAGAGAGAGCGTTAGAGAGAGAGAGAGAACGCGGAAAAGGTTGTTGGTTTTCTAACGACAATCTGATCAACATCGCCGCCAGAAAGAGAGATGAAACGAGAGAAAGAGATCTCTTTCGCGCGTACCTTGCACGGCACACTCCCGGCCGAAATCGCGGCAATTTCCACCGGCACAGATTGGTTCTTCAACCACTCGTCTACCTGCTTCTTCTTCTCGGTCACGATATCGCCGATGCCCATGATGTTTGTTTGCTTTTTTAAACGTTTGTTACAACTTTTTGTGACGATTCAAATCCAGAGATTTGGAGCAAAAAGGAGAGATATTTTAAGCGTTCTCGCGTTTACGATGTTTAATGTTTACGAGTATTATTGTCTCTACTCACAGTGTCTACTTTCTATATATTTACTTTAAAAACGAGTCGTCGTCACTCTATCCTTTTCCTCGCGTGTGTTGTGTGGTTTTGGTGTTGTTCTTTTTGTTCTTCTCGTCGTCGTTTCTTGAGCCGCTTTCTGTCGGCTTTCGAGACGTACGTCTTTGTCTTTGTCTTCTCATCTCTCAAAATCATCGTTTCTTTTTCTTCCTTTTCTCCGTCGTCGTCGCGGTCGCGTCCTTTCGTTTTCGTTCGCAAAACTCCTTCTTTTCCTCCGTTGTCTTCTTCTTCGTCGTCTTCTTTTCCTCTTCGTATTCTTTTCACGAGCATGCTCGTCCGGTTCGGAATCGAATCCGTCGTCTTTAACGACTTTCGCAATTCGTCCAACAATTTCACCTCTTTTTTATCCAATTCTTTCAACTCCTTCGCTTTCGTATCCTCGTAATAATCCCGGGCGAGTTCGGCTTTGCGACCAGCCTCGGCGACAGTCGCCGCGTGGCCGGATTTGTGCGTCCCGCCCATCTTTTAAATAGAATTATAAAGCATAGAAGAGGAGTACGTGAATGAAATTTGTATCTTGTGATGTTTTTTGTGTGGAAAGGCTGCCATTTCACAATTCTACTTAATTTTTTCTCTCTCAGTCTCTCTCTCTCGTAGACATTTTTTTTACCTGCGATGACCGCCTCTTCGGTTTCTTCCACTGCCGCTTGTCCTTCCTCCTCCTCTGGACGAGGACGAGGACGGACCACCTTGACCACCATTTTGGGCGTTTCTGCTGGTATAGAACGCGCTTTGACTTTCGTAAAAGGAGTTGTAGAACATGGCGTCCTCCGCGTTTGAGGAGTAAAAATCGCGCGCCGAAGGGCGTCCGTGGCGGCTTCCCGCCGAGTTCGAGCTCGAGGACGCGCGGCGTCGTTGGACGGAGACCGTGCTGTCCCATTGGTACTCAGAGGCGTCGTGGGAACGTCGGTCGGCGGAGGTTTTTAACGCGTCTTTCGCGACGTTGAGATGGTTGAAAACTCTGTTTGCGTCTTCGGTGAGCAGTTTGAGCACGTCCTCGTTCCCGGCGACGAAATGGCTCGGGAGCTCGTTCGGGTGGAAGACTTTGTCCGCGTGCGCGCGCAAGGATAACTTTTTGAACGCTTTCGTGATGTCGCTGTCGCTCAGAGATGTGGTGGACGAGTCGTCGGAGAAACCGAGTATGGCGCGAGCGTGTATTGGAGCGGATTCGCCGTACTGCTGTTCCAATTTGATTTCCACCGCTTTCAACTCTTTCGCGCGACTCTTGGCGTCGTTCTTTTGCTTGACGTCGCCGTTCGCATCCGCCGTTTTCTCGTACATGTTCAAATCTTCTAAAGACTTGTCGAACAAACGCAAGTGCGAGAAGATCGCCGCGCGACGAGAGTACGCTTTCGCGCGCGTCGGGTCGAGAATGATGGCGCGACCGCAATCGAGCATGGCGTCGATGTACTTCTGCGCACCCATACGCGCAGCAGCGCGGTTACACAGAATGGCGCTAACAAACTGTTTCGATAACGACGAATTAGACGCCGCGATGCACTTCGTGTAGTGCATCTCGGCCTCGTCGTACTCGCCACTCGAGAATGCGGAGTTCCCGCACATGCGCGCGTCGTATTGATCTTTCAGAACGGCAAAGATAGCTCCGGAGTCGGGACGAATCGCGTTAAACGTGTCTAACATGGTGAACGTTTTATGCTCAGGGCCATCTCCTCCAGGTTCACCAGTTTCTGAGCCGCCAAACGTTGGACCGGTGAAACCGTTCGTTTGTTTCGCGAACCGTTCCAAATCGTCCACGTCACCTAATCCGTAGTGCACGACTATGCGCAACAAAGTCATCTCGATTATGTTCTCTCTGACCGCCATATCGTCTTCCGGTTCGACCACGCGAGGAGGAGAGTGTTTGTTCCTCGTTCCTTTTGGTTTTGTCGGAGATAACGGGGCGAAAAAGTCGAACGATTCCAACGTTTCTAATGCTTCTTTATACTGTCCGCAAATCATGAGCGCGTTTATTTTCAAGCACGCCACGAGCTGTCGAGTGTCCAACGGCATGTGCGTCGCCCTGCCCTCAATATCCGTCGCATCTGTTATCGCCGATTTCACTAACAACTCGTTCTGCACGAAGCTTTCTCCGCCGTTTATGGGTGTTCTTCTCAAAGCGCGTCTCGCGTCGGTGAGATACGTCACATCTGAGATTATTTTCAAACGCTTCGCGTGCTCGAGCTCTACGCGCGCTTCTTCTTTTTCCTTCTCCGAAGCTTTCGAGCTCGAAACAATCGTAGTATAACACGCACACGCCGCAGTAAAATCAGCCAGACGCTCGTGACATTTCGCTTGACGCAAAATCGGTTTCATGTACGTCGCATCCGCTTTTCTCGCGCGCATGCAATCATCGATGCATTCCTGGATTTTCTGGCGATACTTCCAAAGCATATCCGGCGTGTACTTACCGTCCATCTCCTTCGCTCGTTCTCTCGATTCTTCTATTTGTATAACCATCAGCGTCGATGCCGCTCGGTTGCTCAAAAGTGTCCCCGCTTCTCTGCCTAACAGCTGTCTCGTGGGAAGAAACGGCGCGCCGCTGCCGTTGTTTCTACTCGGCGAAAAACTACCGTGTTTGTCCGGGGACGGCGCAATGCTTTCGAGCATAATTATTGCGCGCGTGTACGTATCTCGAGCCGCGCGGAACTTCTTCAAAGCCTGCTCGTCTTTATCTTGATTCACAAAAGAAGAAGCTTCTTGAAACAATCCGTTCGCTTCGAGTTTATACGCTTTCACATCTTTTTCTACGTTTACCATTTTCTCCATCTCTTTCTCGGACGAAGGACTATTCCTCGAAGGCGACGATCCCATCGCGCGACCGAACGCATTTGTTGCACTACTGCCCGTTGTTGTTGGCGACTTTGGCGAACCCGGTGACTTCACGACGGCAAACTTCTTATACGGTTTTCGCGCACCTTCGCCGTTTACTATTCGCGGGATTGGTCTTCCGTCGGTAGTAAAGTTGTAACCGACGTTAAAGGCAGACGCGCTGGGTAACGGACTACCACTACCGTTGATGTTGTTGCTTTCACCTCCAATGGTCACCTTTGAGAAGGAGTTGCTCAACACCGCCTGCGGGGAAAACGCGCCATTTTCTCGAAAACTCGTCGCAACTTTCGTCGCCATTTTTGCCGCTTCCTTACTATCGCTCGGAACTTCTTGCATTCTATCGCTATTCGCGCTACTTTTGTTCTGCATTCTACCACCGCTACTGCTGCCTTTTGCTTTACTGCTATTACTCCTACTGTACGACTTTGGCTTTGTCGCGCTTCCACTAAATCCGCCGCCCTCTGAACTTCCGTCGCCACCGCCGCTTTGAAAAATCAACGGCGTCGAAGTCGCGTTCGCCGATCCCGTCGGCGTGGTGGTATTAAAACTCGTCGTCCTCACCCCGGGATGCGTCTCGGCAAACATAGAGGGCGAAAACTCCGTCGGCGTTTTGATGTGCGCCCACTGCGGATTCGGCGGCGACGGTTCTTCTTCTCGTCTCTGCTGACCAAACGTAAATCCAGGTGACGAGGTAAATCCTCCAAACGAAGACGGCGACTCCTCGACGTTGTTGCTATTAGTATTATTAATGTTCAAAGACGCCGGTGTCCCTTCCGACACGACGCTCATCGGCGACGCCGAACTTTCTTCTCTAAAATCACCAAACACAGTTGGAGAAGTCTCTTTTTGTCCGAACGTGAAGGCAGAGGAGGAGAAGCCGGGGTCGACGCCGCCGAACGGGTTGGCGTTGTCGTCGTCGTTCCTTTTCCCACCCCCAGGATTCGAAGGGGTCGGTCTCACCGAATGCCTCGTGCTCTTGTACGACGACTTGACTCTCCCTTCGGCTGCGAAACCACCACCCGTTTTTTTCCTCCCAGACGAAGTCGTCCTCGTCGTCTGAATCGTCGTCGCGTGGCCCGGGGAGAAGAGCATTCGTTTTTCCGCGCGTTCGAGTTCTTCTTCTTCCTCCAACTCGGACATCTCTGATTCTTCTTTTCGGGAAAGAAAGAAGGACTCTCGTCTCGCGTGCGTTTTTTTCTCGCGTCTCAAATCGTCGTCGTTGCGCAGCACATGTACTGTATTTATAAACAACTGCTCTCCTCCTTCTGTGTGTATATATAATACTATATGTGTGCGTATATAACAGAGAAGAGGAACAAAACGTCTTCTCGAGAGCTTCTTCTTCTTCTTAAGAGCGACGACCGAGCGCAACAGAATGGAGTTGTTTTTACTCGAGAGCTTCTTTTCGAGATGAGATTTGAGAGAGAAAAAAAACTCGCGTGCTCTTGTTTAGGGTTTATACAATTAGGGTTGAACAGCTCCCTCTTTCCTCCTTTTTTGAAGGAAAAAATTCAAAATTTTGGAACTCGTCTTACATTCTCTTTGAGCTTTTTGTGCGTGTGTGTTGTTGTCGTCTGGGTGCGTCGAGTTGTTCAAACGACGAACAAAAAATGAAGTACGTGGTGGTTTCCGGCGGCGTGGTCTCGGGATTAGGGAAAGGCGTGACGGCGTCTTCGGTCGGCGTGATGCTCTCCGCGGCGGACTACAGAGTGACGCACATAAAAATCGACCCGTACATAAACGTGGACGCCGGGACGATGTCGCCGTTTGAACACGGGGAAACGTACGTTTTGGACGACGGGGGAGAGTCGGATTTGGATTTAGGAAACTACGAACGGTTTTGCGATATCAACTTGACCAGGGACCATAACATCACGACCGGGAAAGTGTATCAGTCGGTGATCGAGAGAGAACGGGAAGGGAAGTATTTAGGGAAAACCGTGCAAGTGATTCCACACGTGACGGATGAAATCCAGGATTGGATCGAACGCGTCGCGCATATTCCGGTGGATGGGAAGGAAGGCCCACCGGACGTGTGCATCGTCGAGCTGGGTGGGACGGTTGGAGACATCGAGAGCATGCCTTTTATCGAAGCTTTGAGGCAGTTTCAGTTTCGCGTCGGGCCGGAAAATTTTTGTTTAGTGCACGTGAGTTTAGTCCCAGTCGTTGGTTCCGTCGGCGAGCAGAAGACGAAACCGACCCAACACTCGATTCAAGCGCTGAGAAGCGCGGGATTGGCGCCGACGATGTTGGCCTGCAGAAGCTCGTCCGCGTTGGATAAAGCGGTGATGGAGAAGTTGGCGTTGTTTTGCCACGTGAGCCCGAACAATATTTTGAACTTGATCGACGTTTCGAATATTTGGCACGTGCCGTTGATTATGGTGGAACAGAAAGCGCATTTGGCTATTCTCGGGCACTTGCAGATGAAGCCGAGACCGTTAAAGTTGGAAGCGTGGAAACACAGAGCGGAAAAGTGGGATAGCGTGCACGTGCCGTGTTCGATTGCGGTGGTTGGGAAGTACACCGGCTTGGGCGATTCGTATTTATCCGTGACGAAGGCGTTGATGCATTCATCAATCGCGTGCGATAGAAAGTTGAAGATTTTATGGATCGAGGCTGAAGATTTGGAAGAAGAGTCTAAACAAGCGAACGAAGATAAGTACGACGAAGCGTGGGCAAAATTGAAAAGGGCGGATGGCGTGTTAGTGCCTGGTGGTTTCGGCGGCAGAGGCGTGGAAGGGAAGATGTGCGCGGCAAAGTACGCGCGAGAGAACGAAATCCCGTACTTGGGCATTTGCTTGGGCATGCAAGTCGCGGTAATTGAGTTTGCCAGGAACGTGTGCGGCCACGCGGACGCGCACTCGACGGAGATGGACCCGACAACGGAGCATCCGGCGGTTATTTTCATGCCGGAAGGATCCAAGACGCACATGGGCGGTACCATGCGTTTGGGCGCGCGAGAAACTATTTTTCAAACGAAAGAGTGCGTGTCGTGGAGATTATACGGTAAAAAAGACGCGGTCGCGGAGAGACATCGACACCGGTACGAGGTGAATCCGGAAATGGTGGACGAGCTTGAACAAAAAGGGTTGCATTTTGTCGGGAAAGACGAAACCGGAACGAGAATGGAAATTTGCGAATTGGCCAATCATCCGTTTTTCGTGGCGTGCCAGTACCACCCGGAGTTCAAATCGCGACCGGGGAGACCGAGCCCGATGTTTATGGGTTTGTTATTGGCGGCGAGTGGACAGTTGGAGTCGTACGTCTCCGACGAAGCCGTCGAGTTAAGAATTTCAATGGGGAACATGATGCGTTCGCCGATAAAATCGATCAAAGCGGCTGGGTTGTACGTCGGAGGCACGGACTGAAGCAAAGGAGAAAAAGTAAAAAGAGAAAAAGAAAGAGGGATATAAAAGAGGGAGAGAGAGAAAGAGAGAGAGAGAAAGAGATGTGAAGGAAGTAGGTGTGCCTCAGACGTGAAAGCGTGCGTTTATTGTTATTATTATTCTTGTTGATATCACACAGAACTACTACTGGTATTTAAAAAAGGTGACTTTATTACACTCGATGGGAAGACTTTATTATTTTTCACTCATCATCTTCACCCTCTTTATCTCCACCACCGTTCCCGCTAACAACAACCATAGACAAGTCCACCCAGGAGGCATTTCTTTTGTCTTCCAAGTTTTCTTCTCCTTCTTCTTTCCCAGGCGACTTGGCGGCGTGTCGTAAATCGTTCAGCGAGCCGATGTTGCCAAACTCCTCGAAACTCGCAACTTTGACCATACCAGAGATCAAACCCGAACGACTCGGTACTCTGTGCATTTTCGGGGAGTCCGTCAACGCCGCGCTGCTTCTCCTGGCTGGCGACTGCGGCGTGCCGTCTAACAGCGACATCGCGTGCGTGGATCCCATTCTGACGATACCGCGCATGTTTGCACCACTTGCGACGCGTTTCAACGCCGCTTGCGCCGCCTTGACGGCCACCGCTTCCGCTTGGCGATGTTCCTCCTCTGTGCCTTCCTTATGGTCGTCCTCTTTCGGTGCTGGCGTGTCGTGTTCTGGGAGCGAATCGAGCTTTGAAATATCGAACGGTTTCGCCGTGGCTGATAAATTCGGCGCCGGTCTTTGTTGATCGATGGAATTCCTCCTCGACGACCCGGCCGAATCTTGTTCTCGGTTCGCTTTCATCCACGGTCGACCGGAGATTTCCCCATCGAGAGATTTCCTCCCGGCTTTTTTCCCTAAATCGATGCCTTTCAACGCTGCCGCGACGGCGTCGTGCGCCGCTTCGATTTCTTTCGTCCTCGTTTCTTCCGTCCTTTCGAACCGTCTCGGTATTAAGCTGCGATGTCCATAAATATACGTCCCGGCGGGTAAATCTTCAAACTCTGGCGGGCTCACCTCCATGCCACTCGTATCTTCCGGCAATAACTCCGACGCGCCTTCGAAATTCGACACCACCACGGTCCCATCCGCGCCTCGCCCGTACTTCAACGGAAACTCGCCGCTCGCGTCCCTCGCCGCGAACACGCGCACCGTCCTCGCGTCGTAACACGTAAACGCAAACTTCCCTCTCAATTTCGGCAAGCAGTGCGTCCCGAATGTCTTATACACGTGGCACACCAATTCAGCTTCGTAACATCGTCCTCCTACCAACGTATGCGCCGCTTCCAAAGGATCCGCGTGCGCCCTCTTCTCCAAGTCGTCCCCTCGCCTCCCTTCAGGTGAGAATAACCTCCACGCTAAATAATCCACGTTGGTTAAATGCCCGACGAACGAGACGATGATTTCGTTATCCGTGAACGCTTGCACGTTTGGCCCAACCCCAATGGCAATCCCTCCACCGTTCAACTCGCTCGTCGACTTGTTCGAAAACTCGATAGCTTCCAACGCCTCTCTCACGTGTTGCTCGCTCTGTTGATGCGCTTCCCCGGTGTCGTGATTGATGGATAAGGTTTTCGGCGGGATGACGCACAGGAATTTCCCGGTTCGGCTGTTCATTTTATTGACTCCGCGTGCACTGCGTCGCGTCGTTGGTGCGGGTGAATAACTCTGCGCGAGTGGTCTCGTGATGCGGAACGAGAGCGCTCAAAACCTCGACGATGTAAGAATACGCTCCTGGATACTCTCTTCAATGTATCCAACGTGCTCCTTTTTCTCGCTCGC
>Ga0206131_10006439_pt1 | contig 12008 bp, 7 predicted proteins | sample Helgoland_Spring_FD_148636 | JGI IMG/M metagenome (GOLD analysis project Ga0206131, IMG submission 148636) | Pelagic subsurface seawater microbial communities from Kabeltonne, Helgoland, North Sea - Helgoland_Spring_Bloom_20160517_1 | ecosystem: Environmental > Aquatic > Marine > Epipelagic ... | reverse complement strand
TGACCGTTTGTCGTTTGTTTTGAATTTTATGTATCGAATTTTGAATATCTCTCCTTCCTTTTCGCGTGATGCAAACAAACAGAACACGGCATAGGTCCGGATGGGCAAATGCCGGAAGACCAGCACGGTCAGCACCAAAACGACGACGCGTTTTCGACGTTTTTCTCCGAAACTGGAGCCGGGAAGCACGTTCCGAGAGCGGTCTTTTTGGATCTCGAACCGACCGTCATCGACGAGGTGAGAACGGGGACGTACAGACAATTGTTCCACCCGGAACAGTTGATTTCCGGCAAGGAAGATGCCGCGAATAACTTTGCCAGAGGGCATTACACCATTGGTAAGGAAATGGTGGACGTGGCGTTGGACAGAATTCGAAAGTTGGCGGATAATTGCACGGGATTGCAAGGCTTTTTGGTCTTCAACGCCGTCGGCGGCGGGACCGGTTCCGGTTTGGGATCTTTGCTTTTAGAACGATTGTCGGTGGATTACGGGAAGAAATCAAAGTTAGGTTTCACGATTTATCCGTCGCCGCAAGTCTCTACCGCGGTGGTTGAACCGTATAACTCGGTTTTGAGCACGCACGCGTTGTTGGAACACACCGACGTGACGGTGATGTTGGACAACGAAGCCGTGTATGATATTTGCAGAAGATCTTTGGACATTGAAAGACCGACGTATACGAACTTGAACAGATTGTTAGCGCAAGTGATTTCGTCGTTGACGGCGAGTTTACGATTTGATGGCGCGTTGAACGTGGACGTGACGGAGTTTCAAACCAACTTGGTGCCGTACCCGAGAATTCACTTCATGTTGTCCTCTTACGCGCCGGTTATTTCCGCGGAAAAAGCCTACCACGAACAGTTGTCGGTGGCGGAAATCACAAACTCCGCGTTTGAACCGCAAGCGATGATGGCCAAGTGCGACCCGAGACACGGCAAATACATGGCGTGCTGTTTGATGTACAGAGGCGACGTCGTCCCGAAGGATGTCAACGCCGCCGTCGCTTCCATTAAGACGAAACGAACCATTCAGTTCGTCGATTGGTGCCCGACTGGTTTCAAGTGCGGCATCAACTACCAACCGCCATCGGTCGTCCCGGGTGGTGATTTGGCGAAAGTCCAAAGAGCCGTCTGCATGATTTCCAACTCTACGGCCATCGCCGAAGTCTTCTCCAGACTCGACCACAAGTTTGACTTGATGTATAGCAAGAGAGCGTTTGTCCACTGGTACGTCGGAGAAGGCATGGAAGAAGGCGAGTTCTCCGAAGCGAGAGAAGACTTGGCAGCTTTGGAAAAAGATTACGCGGAAGTCGGCGCGGAGTCTGCGGATGGCGAAGAGTACGAAGAGGAATACTAAAAGAAAAGAGAGAGAACAACTGGAAGAGAAGAGAAAGCGCAAAAACGCCGGAGCTTATTGTGAGACGTTGCCGGTCGGGAAGGCCAAACTATATACACACACACACTATATCATACTAACTTTACTCACTCATATATATAATTACATAATAAAAATACGACGAACAGTATAATAATATACATCGCGCGCGTGTACTCTGGTACTTATTGTTTTTAGGTGAAATGCAGAAATTGACATTTTTGGCATTTTGCGGATGCTCCACACAAAAAAATGGAGGAACTCCAACTCCTCCTCTCTCGGCTACAACCTCCCTCGGATGAAATCGTGCACGAGTGCACTCTGATATCTGAATATAAAGATTTAGATTCGTTGGGGAGGGAAAGAGGAGAGATTTTTGTCGCAGAAAAGGAAGAAGAAGAAGAAGAAGGAAGGATTGGTTTGTCGACACCATCATCATCATCGTCGGAGCGAAGAGAAAATGTGCGTGCGTTTCGCGCTGATTTTCTCTCGAGTTTAACAAAAGTAAGAGAGAGTATTGGATCGAATTTGATCGAGAGAGAAGAGCTTGGAGTGGTGCATTTTGTGGATGAAGATGAAGCAGAGGTCGTTAGGACTCGTGTAAAAAAGAAAGTATTGATTGAAGTGATAGGGGATGAGGATGAAGATGAAGAAAAATCCCCTAACAAGAAGAGCCAAATGTGGAATGATTTTGCGCTGTTATTGTGCGGGATGATGGAAACATCGGATGGAATTCCTTCGTGGTCGAGTAAGCAATGTTCTGATAGAGCGAAAGAGATGCTAGAGGAGTGCTACATGGACGGTAGTAATAGAGGTAGTAATAGTAGTAGTGACGATGACAACGGGAAACGACGTGCCCCTCTCGCCTCGGACGCGCTCGACGGCGAGCGGATGTGGAGAGATTTGAAATCGCACAAAAGTGCGCCGGAAAAGGAGTCTTGGAATACAAAGTTGGCAGATAGGAGGGATGCGAGAGCATTTTATGCGAGCGTGCAAGCGTTGAGTGTGTTGGAGCACGTTCCTTTTGGGGAGCATACGTTTGAGCGGTTTACCTCGATCGCATTGAGAGCGTTGGAGTTTGAAACGCTCGCGACGAAACGTGTTGGGGCACGCATTACGGAGAGGCTTTTGAGCAAGTGTTTGGAGGTTAATGTTAACGGAAGAATTGTTCGCGATACTCGAGGAATTTCGAAAGCCATGTTTGAGCAGCTGAAAAGAAATATGGTTGGCGCAACATCCGCGCTTTTTGCGCCAACATTGCGAGCGTTCGTAGCGTGCGCAAAAGTTCGTAAACACGAATCGCAATCATCGTCGTCGTCAGAAGAGGGTGCGGAATGGCGATATCACGATGCAGTGCTATCGCAAAGCTTGGATTCAGTCTCCTTGCACGTGGACGATTTAAACTTTGTCGCTCCGCTCTTGCGAACAATTCCTGAACTTTGCTCGGAGATGAAACTACGCATCGTTGGTCGATACAAATCATTAATTCCTTCTGTATTAGCGTGGTCGAAAGCCCCGTCGAACGAAATTGCTCTGTTAGCGCTGGAAGCGTTACACGATATCCTCCAATGGACGTGGCCGCGAGCGTACTCGAGGTGCGAAGAGATTTGGGAGAGCATGAAAATAGCTTACGAGGAAGGTCCGAGAATTATCGAAGAAGAGGAAGTTGAGAAAAGAAGACGCGCGGTGGAAAATGTTTTGACTGTACTAAACGCGGCGTGTGGACCTATATTCACTCATATCGCGGTGGAAGAAAAGAAAACCGATGATGTGAAACTTCGCGCTTTTGTCGAGAGGCTGAAAAAATACGAGGGTGATGGACACGGGAATCCTTACATCGGTTTCAAAGAACTTAGCATTAAACCAAAATAGATCTCTAATACTAGATGTAGGTAGTAATATAGATAAATTAGATACGTGACTAACTTTGAACGAGACGGAGACGTAAATGCGCGCTATTTTTTGCCAACTTTTTATGCTTCTCGAAAAGAGTTCGAACTTGTTCGTAATATTGCTTGTGAATGGCCTCTATCGTTTGAGACGTATTGGGTTCTATGGAAACTCCTTTTCCGATTGCATAATACAGCGATTGTCGAGTTGGAAAAGGCGTGAAATATATTCCAACTGGTATAAATGGGAACGGAAACCCAAAATATCGATACGACTTTTTCGATATGAATCGTTTGAATATATTTCTTACTCCGGAACTTTCTCCGAAAGCGACAATTGGTATAATTCGAATCTTCTCCTGATAATCGCTCGCTACATTCATCGCAATCCGAATGAACCCTTTGTGTCTCATGCAGATGACAACTTCGTCTTCATCTACTTTTTGAGCGTGCTCGCACAACTCGCTTTGGCCTCCGGGAACAAACATAACTGATTTTCCCTCGCCCAAACACTTGGAGAACGATTTTCTAGAGACGCTTCGAGCGCCGGTGAAACTAAATATCTCGCGAACTATGGGTATTTTAAAAATTATCGACGCCGCGAGTGTGCACACTTGCCTGTTTGGAAACAAACGTTCGAAGGCCGGGTGCAGATGTAACCACGCGGCAGAATGTGGAATGAATGCGTGAGGGCTGTACCCAAAAATTAACCGACCATTGCCTTCCTCGTCGTCGTCCTCTTCGTCCTCCTCCTTCCCTACATCTCTCACGATAGAAATCTCTCCGTGCCATTCTTCCAAGCCAACCATTAAAACATCTCTCGCAAATTTTCGCACTATTTCTATCGTGTTATCTGCATCGCTTGGAAAGAGTCTGCGCGTGAAAACGGCATACGCCGCTAATAGCGCGACCAGAACCGTCGGCCTCGCGAAAAACGCCAAAGCGAGAAGCATAGAAAAGACAATCAACGGGAGTCCGTGTAAAACAGTCATACTCATCGAAGTTATGAACACCCTCGCAATATCTCTCGCGTTTTCTCCTTTTTCCCAATGATGAAAAGATAACGCCACGCAAAAATGCGACACGAAGGACGTCGCTATGATGAGCGCGAAAAGCTCTTCCACCAACAAGAAATGATGGAGAAAAACAGACGCCACGGAAAGCGCGAAAGCTATCCAAGCGACCGCTTGTAACGTCACGAAAATGTAATTCCCCGCGAAGGGCATGTAGAGCCGATAGCCTCTCTTCCTCCACACCCCCCACGCGTGCGTCAAAGGCGCTAAGAATATCACCGGATAATACACGTAACGCTCGTTGAAGAAAGAAGAAAAAAAAGACACCCGAGACACGAAAAGAAGAAGAAGAAGAAAGCACGTCCACCCAGCCGCCGTTGCGAGCGTAAAAAAACCTTTCTTCTTTTTCCTCGTCGTCGTCATCTCCGGTCTCACTCGTCGTGCCCTCTTTTCGCGATGATGATGATGATTGCGCCGGTGCGTCTTTTGTCTGGGAGACCGTTCCCAAAAGGGAAAATTTTTGTATCTTTTTTTAGTAGTGCTTTCGCGTATTTTTGTGTCTCTCGATTTTTTTTCGTTCAAGATTTTGATCAAATTTTGCGCTTGGTTGGTTTAAAAAAACGCACTCTCGTTTCGGCGAGATTTGAGTCACACACACACACGCGCGTAACTAAAAACACTTTGACGGGGTGCTTTTGAGAAAAAGAGAGAGTGAGCGAGAGTGATGTTGTTTTTGTTGTTTGAATAATCGCGAAAATAAGAAGAGGAAAGAGAGACATCATCATCCATTTCTCTTCGTTCTTCTGCTTCTGTTGGTGTTGAGATTGTTTCTGAGAAAAATCATGTCGTCCTCGGACGTGGAGATGGAGGAGAACAGAGAAGAAGACAACGAAGAAAACAGACGCGAGGGGCGAGAGGAAAGCAGTAAAAGAGAAAGAAGGACGACGACTCGAGTCGACGACGACGTGGAAATGACGACGGTGGAAACCATTGCGAAGACGACGGCGAGGGAAGATTTCAAAGCGTTCAAAAAGTCGAACAAGAGGATTTTAGAAGAGTTCCAATCGAAACAGAAAGAAAGAGAGAGATACGAAGAAACGGCGGTGCACTATAAGAAACACTTGAATCGTTTAGATATATTAAAAACAGAAACGATATCGAAGATACCTAATTCGTTACCTAAGTCGGATTATTTAGAGAGGGTGGTGGACTTTCTGCACGAAGCGATACCGCTGCTCGAGCGCGCAGAAAAAGAGGAAGGCGCTGCGAGGAAAGCTTCGGGAGAGGAGTTTATTGGTATTGTGAATGTTTCGGACGACGACGAGGAAGTGCAGAAGAAGAAAGGAGAAGAAGCGTGGAATAAAGTTGGACGGTTAGCGAACGGAGAGCTCGACGAGAAAGTTTATACAGACAAGCCGCGTGAGAAAAGGTCGCCGAAAAAAGCTAACGCTGAGAACACCGATCACCACGGACACGCTGAAAGAGTAGAGAAAGTTCACGAGAAGGATAACAACGACGGATGGAATCGAGGAAATGGCGGCGTTTCTCGTACCAAAACTTTTAGTAGGAAAAAAAATCCGACCAACATTGGACCGGTGAATGGACGCGGCGCATCGATGGTTGAAGCTGCGCGTCTTGGCTTTTCGTCGAACAAGCGGGCAACATCGACACCACGAAGTGCTCCGCGAGCTGTTTCTCCACGGCACGAAATTGAACATTTTTGTCCAGAACAATTCATTCCTAGCGCAGAGAAACGTCCAAAAACGAGAAATGATGTGGGCGGTAGCGGACACAAAGTCAAGGAAAGGATGTTCGGAGTCCGCATTGATGACTTAGAAGAAGACGATCCAATCGAGGACGTCCAACGAATCGGCGATAATAGCAGAGGTAATCGCCCTCGAGGACGCGGACGAGAAACAAGAGAGAAGAAAGAACCGATCGTAGTTGATCTTGTAGATTCTGAAGACGATACAAGTAACAAACCGATTGAAATCGATAGCCCGATACAACAGAGGCGACGGACGACGCGACAAAATGCAGGATTTGTAGGGTCCAGCGTCGCGAGATTTGGTAAATTTACCGCAACGTACCCTAATGATGGATCCAAAGGAGCCGCTTTAATCAACACTAACGATTTGGATTGCTTAGAACCTGGTGAAATGTTAAACGACCAAACGATTGATTTTTACATGAAAAAGATTGCGGTGGAAGATTTTCCCTCGCTTGAAGACAAGGGAAGATGTTTAGTCATGAGTACGTACTTCTATCAGAAGTTGACGCAGAAATCACGTGGAGCCTCAAACATAGCGGAGCGAAAAGATCAGGCATACGAGAGGGTGAAGAATTGGACGAAATCTATCAATATTTTTGACAAGGATTTCATTCTTATTCCAATTCACGCTCAATTACATTGGAGTTTGGCTATTATATCGTATCCTGGATTAGCCGCCAATTCTGCGGAGCGCGTAGAAATGGGGAACATTCCGTGCATTATTCATCTAGACTCGATGGGGACCAATAGCTCGCACTCATTCGATAGTATACGAAAAAATTTGACGCAGTGGCTGCAACGCGAATATAACCGCGTTGAATCTGAACGCACGGGAGGTCTAGTCGAAGACGGAGCAACTCGTATAAACAACGAGACGATGCGTAAATTGAATCCAATCGTTCCATTACAAACGAATGGTTGCGATTGTGGTGTTTTCACGTTACTTTACGCACAAAAATTTATCCAGAACCTTCCGAAAGAGTTCACTTTGGCGGACTTCGAGTCGATTTTTTATGGTAAAGTGAATACAAGGATGAGTTTCCAAAAATTATCACTTCACGAACCATACCGGCTGCTAACGCCTAGAATGCTTGACATGGATAAATTCATCGAACAGAGTTGGAAAGAAGAAATTCGCAAACGCTACGGGTCATCTGAAAAAGAAGAAGCGAAAGAAGAAGTGAAAGAAGAAGAGAACAACATATCATTACATATAGTCGGAGAAAAAGAAGAGGAAGAAGAAGAAGAAGTCAACGATTTGAGAGATGAAGAAGACGAAGACGTGAAACATTTTAAATCAAAAATGCAACCGTCACCGGAAGAAGAAGAAGGCGAAAAGAATAGCGAGAATAAAGAGAACGATTTGAAGAGCAGCGAGGAGGTTGCGATTATTTCCGAAACGGATGGGAAAAGTGGCCGCGAGAAGGAGAAGAAAAGGGAAGAAAAAAAAGAAGAACAAGAGACGCGCATGTCGATTGAAAAAATACTCCAAACTTTCCCAAAAACGTGGATCCAGACAAATTGTCCCGAAATGTTCCGAGAAACTTGGTTTCCCCCGATGGAATGTGCAGAGCACATGCGTGTTAGGATAAGCTTGATGATCTTGGAAGCGTTACAAGAAAAAATGATATCGAAATACAAAGAACTCGAAGCCATGCAGAACGCTTTGCCGGAAAGTGAAAAAGAAAACGAAGAGAACGCAGTCGTCAAGAATTTTAAAAATGTCACGCAACTCGTCCCTATATTTAGCGATGCAGTCGACGAGAATTTTAAATCCTTGAGCGCTTTGGATAGAAATGTGTGCGAGGCAAAGCTGAAAATGGAGAGATCAGAAAAGAGGAGAATAAACGAATGCCTCCAGAAGATTTTCACCGCTCGCGAGAAGGAGGACGAAAATGTACAGAGGCTTAATAAGCATCTTGAATTACGCGAAGAACGAAAGCGTCAAAAGACCGGTGAATCGAGCGACGATGATGACGCTGTTCGCATAATTGGGTACAAATCTAAACCAGGCAAGCAAGTGCAGACTACGCTTCAACGCTCTGGCGACGAACTTTTCGAAAGAGGCAGAACAATTTGGAAGGATGGTATCCAACCACCGCCACGAAGAGGAGAGCAAGCGAAGACGCGTGCCCCTTCACCGCCACGCACGCGCGGGACTTTGAACGACAGTAACGACATCGCGAAAAAAATGAGGCGCAGTCACAACACGCGTGACCAGTCGTCAAATCAAGAAACGATGAGAGACGCGAGAATCAGACTCTTAACGCAGAAACCTGCGCGAGAGCAGACCCCTCCGGAGAAGAAGGCAGGGTGGTTGCCTGGGAGTATCGTAGACAGGTTCAAACGTAGAGATAAAGAAAGTTAGGATAGAGAGACAACGAAAACAGTAGCAGTACTGAACGCATCCGCGCGAGAATATCGCGACGATGCGGTGAACATTGAGATGTAAAAAGCGCGCGCGCACGAATTAATACACACTTACAACTCTCTCGAATTCCTCACACGCACTCTTCTTCATATAAAATCTTCTTCTCTTGAAAGAAACCACGAGAAATATGCTTCGACGCGCCTGCTTCGATCTTCTCAAAACTCGCGCGCGCGCAGCTTTTGTATCCTCTCCTGAAATTATAGTTGGAGGAGGGAGAATTCAGTCGAGCGCTTTCGCGTCGTCGTCGTCGTCGAAAAAAGACAACGACGATGCGAAAAACGCGGACGACGAGCGTTGGGAAGATTTCCCTCAAACGGAGGAAGAACTCGCCAATCGACGCGCGAAAGCGCTGAGAAACTGGTTAGAAAACGAAGTCGGAGAAGAACGCGCGAGTTTGATGACAATTTTAGGCACGCACAAGGTGAAAGTGCCCGGTGGCGGAGAGGAAGCGAAAGCGTTCATGGACGATTTGTTGTTATGGAAAGCGAAAGGACAGTTGTTAGCGAAAGAAGAGGAAGAAAAGAAGAAGAGTTTCGAGGAAGAGTTCGGGCTACCTTTCGATGAATGAATGATTTAATGTAGCATATAGCACGTGTAGTAGTCCATTATTTATTCCTCGACCTGTTGTTTTCCTCCGCCTGCAAAGTTTACGACGACTGATTTGTGCGCGTTTTCGATGCCGACCATCCTTCGCTCCTCGTTCGCGTTCTCGTACAAAGTGTTTCGCAATCGAGGCACGCGCCCGGCTCGAGTGATCAACGCTTCCATCTCGACGACGTTGAATTCTTGGCCAAACGTAGATCCAGCGGCGCGCGTGATGCTTTCATTCATTAAAACACCGCCGACGTCGTTACATCCGGCGAAAAGTAAGTTTGAGGCGAAAGATGGTCCCATTTTCGGCCAACTCGCTTGAATATTCTTGATGCCTATTGGACCGAGCACTAAACGACCGATGGCGTGCATTAAAACGCACTCGCGCATTGTAGGTCCTTTCCTCGCGCGACCTTTTTCGTATATTGGCGCTTTGAAGTGGACAAACGGTAACGGAACAAACTCGGTGATGCCGTTCGTTTCGCGATGTAGTTCGCGAAGGGCGAGGAGATGCTTGCTCCAAGAAACGTGCGTTTCGGAATCGACGTGACCGAACATAATAGTTGATGTCGTTTTTATGCCAACCTGGTGGGCACTTTTCACCACAGATAACCACTCTTCTGAATTGAGCTTGTCGGGACAGATTTCTTGTCTCACCGCGTCGTCCAGGACTTCAGCCGCGGTGCCCGGCAAAGATCCAAGTCCGGCGTCTTTCAACATTTTCAGATAGTCTTTGATTGGAACGTTCAAAGACGTCGCGCCGTGGTGAATTTCCAGAGGAGAGAACGCGTGCACGTGCATGTTTGGAGCACCTGTTTTAGCTGCTTTCAAGAAGTCGAGATAACTTTCGCCGGTGAAATCAGGGTGTATTCCTCCTTGCATGCAGACTTCCGTGGCGCCTTTGTCCCAGGCCTCTTTCGTGCGTCTCGCGATTTCTTCCGAATCTAAACAATACGGCTTATCTCTCGTGGCCTCCTCGCCAAATTTTCCTTTTGAAAACGCGCAAAAATGACACGTGAACTCGCAAACGTTCGTGTAATTGATATTCCTGTTGATGACATACGAGACGATATCACCGCATTGCTCTTGTCTCAACGCGTCTGCTTTCGAGCATACGAAATCGAAATCGTCGCCGCGCGTTTCAAAGAGCAACGCGACGTCTTCAACCGTCGCCGTCGTGGCCATGCACTTTTCAATCGCGCGATTGATTTTGTTTCTACTTGAGCTAATTCTATCGTTGTTGTTGCTATTGTTGTTGTCTCTACTATTCCTACTGCTACTACCAGGTTCCACTGCGCCGTTCACAGAAACCAAATTTGTAACAGATATCCCATCGCCGTCGTCGCTGGACATTCCCGACGCACGTTCCTCGCTCCCGGGGGACCAATGCATGCCCCGGCCAAAACCGCCGGCGTCGGATAATACTCTCACGTGCGGTGCAACCTCTTCATCTATCCAAGCATTCATTTTCTCTCCTATAAAGCGCGGATGCGCTGCTAATCTAGGAACTAAACTTCTACCTTCTTCGCGACAGACTGCGCTGAGCGTTTTCAAAGCCGGCCATTCGCACTCGGGCGAGACGAAATCGGGCGTTACTCCCGGAGATATACCTCCCCAATCGTTAATGCCTGCATTTAGCAACGCCCTCCACCCATCTTCTACTTCTTCACCAGGAGTTAAATTTGGCGGCACTTGAATGGTTACTTTTTCGTCGAAGCATAATCGTGCTAAAGCGACGGCTCGCACGAGCTCGTCCAAAGTAGACTCTCGGTCGTCTTTCATGCGCGTATCCTCCTTCGCTCGAAAGTTTTGGACGATAATTTCGCCTATACAATCACCCCCATCTTCTTCTTCCGCTAATTTTCGAATTTCTAGTAACGATTTCACGCGTTCTTCAGCAGTTTCGCCGATTCCGACGAGAATCCCAGTAGTAAACGGCACCTTGGCCTTTCCGGCGTTTCTTAAAGTGTTCAATCTTACGCTCGGGCGTTTCGATTCACACTCAAAATGCGCCATGCCAGGCTCCATCAAACGTTCTGACGTCGTTTCCACCATTAATCCTTGACTCGCGGATACTTTTTTCAGCAGTTTCAACTCCTCAACCGTCAACACGCCGCAGTTCACGTGCGGAAGCAAACCGGTTTCTTCGAGAACTCTCTTCGCGCACTTGGCGACGTATTCCACCGTAGACGCGCATCCCAATTTTTCTTCCAGTTCTCTCTTTGCCGCTGGATATTTCGCTTCTGGTCGGTCTCCTAACGTGAATAAGCATTCCGTCGCTCCATTTTTCTTCCCTTCTCTCGCCACGCTCAGCACTTCCTCTTCCGTCATGAAAATGTTCTTCCTTTTTTTCTCTTCTTCTTTGTCTTCTTCTTCTTCTGGTTCTTTCACGAAAGTGCAATACCCGCACTTATCGCGACAGGCGAACGTCAGCGGGACGAACACTTTCGGAGAGAACGTGACGACGTTCCCAAAATATTTCTCTCTCTTTTCGTTTGCCAATTTTGCGAGCTTCTTCGTCGAAAAACTCGCGCTCATTTCGAGCAACGTTCTGTCCGAGAAATAATAATAACAACCTTCTTCATCATCAACATCATCATCATTTTGGCATCGCGTCCTCGCTCGTGTAGGTCTCGCGCATCCTCCTCTTTTTTCACACACGCTTTTAGCATTGAATCGTCTTCTTTCTCTTCTTCTTTCTGCCGTCGTTCCGTTTTGATTATTATTATTATAATAATAATAACCGCAAAGCGAGGAGGAGGAGAGAGAAGACGACAAAGAAGAAAAAGCCATCTGAGAGGCAAAAAGTGCTGCACACAAGAAAGAATCAAAAAGAAAAAAATTCTGTTTTTTTTCTCGAAAGCAGTTTTAAGCAGCAGCAGAGAGCGCACACAAAGCAGAGAGATCGTCCAAAAAGATTTTTTCAATCTCTCTCTCGC
>Ga0206131_10006430_pt1 | contig 12019 bp, 19 predicted proteins | sample Helgoland_Spring_FD_148636 | JGI IMG/M metagenome (GOLD analysis project Ga0206131, IMG submission 148636) | Pelagic subsurface seawater microbial communities from Kabeltonne, Helgoland, North Sea - Helgoland_Spring_Bloom_20160517_1 | ecosystem: Environmental > Aquatic > Marine > Epipelagic ... | reverse complement strand
TGCGTTAGCGCCCATTCTATGCACCGTACATACACCACCGTCATAGTGAACATCATAAAACGCGGTAGCAGCTTATATTCTAGTATCTTCTTAAAAGCTATCTGCATTAGAAACCTCCTTTCAGGCCGTCTAATATTTCTGACAAACTAGGGCGTTTGTCCTTCTTCTCATAAAGGCAACTAAACACCTTGGGACACTCAGAAAAACTCTTTGTGGGATAGTGATACCCCAAGCCACCATACCCTGCAGTGAATCTATATACACAAACTTTTTGATCGTTTGCATCTGTAAACCTCTTCCACAGGTGACACTGCACATGAGTCGGATTAGCAACCCCCGCAAGCGTTACTGATAGTATTAACGCATTTATCACTGTGTAGCCAACATTATTAAATACATACCACCACCTAACATACACAATATACCCAAACTTAACCCACCTATAGCCATATTATTCTGTATTTGGCGCTTTGCTTCCATAGCCTTATATACAGTTTCTTCCCGTTCAGCACGTATCTTACGGCGCATACCCAGCATCTCATCATAAGTCCCCAAGCCAAACCTGTAGTCCAGCATAAACTTAATCTCTTTTTCTTTTTCCATTAAGGTTTTCTTGCGGATCACAATATCCATAGCTTCTTGCTCTATGTTATCGGTTCCATGCGTTTTCTTATCTAACCACGTTGGGTTTTTACGTTGGGTTTCTGCCCTGCTTATATCCGCAACGGCGCAATACCATTGTCCAAGCTGCTTGCTAACATCCTGCATCTCACGACCAGCGCCGACTAACATTTTTACGCCTTTAAACGCTGCGTTAGCTGCTGCAAAAGCTGTAACAGGATCAATCATATACTGTTACCTCATTAGGGTTGACTGATTTAGGTACACAGTAAGCTGTACCGTAATCTCTTGTTTCGGGGTATCCGAAGCGCCTAACTAAGTGTTCAGCGTACCAATTACATATATCTAATCTTTTAAAGTATAAATCAGTACTTATTGCCGCACGTTCTGATCCTATGCCTATATATAGTATAAGAACAAAAACGTGTACCACATGCTTACCCCATACGACTAAGAATTGTTAACAACATGATAATGGTTGCGCCAGATGTAGCTATAAGTACGGTCTCAAGACGTTTTATTCTAGTAAAGACCTCTTTAAACTGTATCCTGACTTCCGTTTGCAAAGCAGCCATATCCCTTTCTAACGCGGAGACGCGCTCATTCATATCTGGCATTAGCTAGGCTCAACGGGCCAAGTCACATTTGTGGGAAACCCAGATTGCGCTGGCACATCACGCAGTGTCTGTCGGTACGTGCGCCATGCGTCTGACATAGTTACATCGCTTAATGCTCTCCAATCAGTAGCCGTTAATTTAGCGTCCCTTGCACCTCTAACCATAGATGCTTTTTCTGCATCCGTTGAAAAATCCACCACTGACCCAGAGCCGTCAGAGTTAATAGAATTGTAGTTATTATCTAAAGATGTTTGCCATTGCTCGTCTGTAACCACAACATTCGGCGTAGGTATAGTAGAATGTACGTCATCACTGTACCAACCAAGCAGTTTATTATTGCTGTCTATGTGTGCGTATTTCATTTTAATGCCCTATCGCTATGTAGTAAACATTTGACGCATTTCCAGCACCTCCGCTGTTGGTGAAAACTGCAGAGGTCGTGCTGAAAGTGCCATTGTTTATTGTTGCTCCATTTCCCTTTGAGATTGTTACGCTGTGAACGGCGTTTGGGAACGTGATTGCAAACGTTGCTGTTTGACTTGTACCACCGCCAACCATAATCGCGCCCCATTGAATTATCAGACCTCCGACTAGGGTGATGTACCCAGTGGCTGCGGTTGATTGTGCCGTGTATGGATTAGAACTTACAGTAGCCCAAGCCGCTGTTGTGCCGTTAGACTGAAGCAATTGTGTGTTAGAGCCTATAGTCAGCGGAGCCGCTACACCTGATGAATTACCTACCTGTATAGCACCCTGCGCTAAAGCGCCTACTGACGCACCTGTAGCTGTTATACTACCGCCAGCCGTTAGGTTAGCAGTTGCAGCCAAAGTAGTAGTACCGTCAGCCACTGTAGCCACTGTAGCGTTAGCGCCATTCTTGATTACAACGTCTGTGCTGCTACCATCGCCCTTGAGAACCAAGCCATCAGAAGCTGTGGTTGTTACAGAGGATGACGCGAATCCTGCAAGGTCTCTAGCTTTAGTCATATCCTACTCCGTTTCTTCTGCGCGGGGTCCAACCCAATTAGGATTTATAGACCAAGTTGTGCCATCAAACATGTGCTTGCCCCCTGCAACGTATTCACTAGGCTCTGTGACACCCGTGTGTAAAATGCAATTAGAACTGTTAAGATCGCCAATGTAATATTCCACTGGATCGCCCACAACAACGTTTACACTATTAATTGTCACAGGCTTGTTGTCTGCGAACATGTGGTAGGAAATATTATCTCTGCATAAAGTTTTCATCAGATTGAACCCTCCGATAAATAAATTTTAGTAGCTGATAAAGCTATGCCAATCTTGTTTGAAGGCCCAACAGAAAGCGTTGAACTTGTTGGGGCAAGTCCGTATGGAAATCCTGTAATTAGGCTTGATTGACTTTCGTTGATACCACCAACTATCGTAACTTTTCCGGTCGCACCATCGGAGATACTGTCTTTAGCAAGCCCGACATAAACGGGGGCGCTTGGATTGGTTATGGCAAGTGTTCCACCGCTTAATGTCTTTAGAACAAGCATCCTATCTATGTCATCTGCGTACCGTACTGGCCCAACTATAGAGTTTGAAGATAAAGAAATTTTATCGCCAACATCAACGGATGTACCGTTTACCTTAACTTTTTGCAGCCAATAACCCGGATCACCACCTGAGACAAAATAAGAAATTAGTACGGTGTTGGTACTACTATCAAACGCTGCGTGCATAAGACTAGCATCAGCAGCAGCATCATTAATAACAACGGGTGTGCCAAAACTTATGCTTGTGCCGCTTACTGTACCCACTATTACACTAGGCTTATTGGTAATAGAGTTGGTTGTCGCTAGAACAACTTTATTACTGTTTGTATCAAAGCAAGGGTAATATGGCTCATTTGCTGTTCTAAAAGTGCTTGAAGATGTTGTAACTCTTGAACCAAAACTAATACTTGTTCCGCTTATTGTTCCAACTTTAGCATAACTGGCTTGGTTAGGTTCTTGGTAAAAGATAACAACCTTATCAGCATTACTATCATAAACAGCACCGTGACGGTGCGCGGTATCAAAACCTCCCGAAGAATCAAGAAGAACGGGGCTACCGAAACTAATAGACGTTCCGCTTGTAGTTAGTACGTATACATGACTTTGATACTGGCCACTTTGGTATTGCCGAACCACAGCTACCGACTTATTAGACCCTGCGTTTATAAAAGCAGGAGTGATAATGTCGCCATTGTTGTTATAGGTTCCAGTTGCTTCCGACCCAAAGGTCATTGAAGTGCCGCTGACAATGCCACTAACAGCGTAGAGCCACTGTGAATTGTTTCTTTGTGCAACAAATAAAATATTTGTTCTGCCCGTGGCAGGGTCAAAAGCTGGAACTGCCTCATTTGTGTTTGAAGACCTCGACACTACGGGCGTTCCGAATGTCGCGGTTAAATCTGCCGCTGGGTCTACAATTTCTACATATGACGAGTATCCGCTGGGTGGCCCCTGCGTACAAATAACTAATTTATTTGCATTAGTGTCGTAGTCCATTCTTGGCGTGGAATATGTGTTTGATGAGCCGCCACTTAACGCACCACTTTGATTTGCGGAAGCCGTGCTAATAGTGCCGTTTGGATTAATGCCGACAGGTTGACCCGCTGTGATGCTGCCAGATGCAGTAAACTCCTGTTCGCCACCACCACTTGCCGCTACCCAGCTAATGTCATCAGCACCAGCGGTCAGTACTGTACCCGTTGCGCCTTTGCTTAGTCTTGCTGTAGCTGCGCTGCTGTTACCGTAAATAATAGAACCGCGAGGCACTGCGTCCAACGTGTTTAGTTCAGCCGCCGTGCTGGTAACTCCAAGATTTGGTAAAGTTATACCCAAGTTTGTTCTTGATGTAGATGCACTTGCTACATCCGACAAATTGTTTGCAGCGGCTAACCCACCACTAGCTACAAAGGATGTAAACGCTACAATCTCTATAATGTCATTAACCAAAGCAGCGGTAGCCAACACAACGTCAGAGCCGTTGGTCGCGGTGTAATCGGCAGCAGCCAGCTTTACGCCGTTCATATATACATCGACAAAACCTACGCTGTATCCACTTGTAGCAAAGGTGGTCTGACCTGCCGTAGCGGTAAAAGCCTGCCGCTTCTGCGTGGCCTGTGGTACTGGCTGTGTGCCTATGTATCCTGACATGTCTTACTCCGATTCTTCTTCTTCTGCGGGGGGTGCCACATAGTTAGGATTTGCAGACCAAGTTGTGCCGTCAAATAAATATTTACACCCATACCAATCGTCAGGTGGCGTAACACCTGTGTGCATTACAGTGTCTAAACTACTGCAATCCGCAATTGTTAATGTTAAGGGGTCTCCAACAGTAATGTTGTTACTCCCAATATTTACAACTTCGGCATCTTCAAAAATGTAAATTGATACGCCGCCTTTTACTAGAGTTTTCATTATACTTCACCTGTTTGGACATATATGCTCGTAGATGACATGGCATTACCAACCTTGTTAACTAAACTGTTGGTTAGGGTAAGTGTAGTTGAATTTTCCGATAAAAACGGCATCCCATACGGCAGACCAGCGACTAAACCAGATTGCTGAGTATTAATTCCACCAATAATTGTCACCTTTCCAGCCGCACCGTCAGAGATACTTTCGGCAGCTAACCCGACATATTTAGGAAAGACTGGTTTTTTTATTTTTGGCAGCGTACCGCCACTATAAAAGCCATCCCGACCAGAGACATACACTAAAGCTGCATTAAAATTTGTAATTGTATCTCCATAGTCAAAAGACGTTCCGTTTATTTTAATAGAATATAAGTTATTATTTATACTCAGACCTATTGTGTTGTCAGTTGATATAAAAAATGGAACTGCTGTTGTGCTTGCACCATCGGCTCCCTTTTTAGGTGTACCGTAAGACACAGTGTTGTCGCCAGAACTGACCGTACCAATAGCAATGTAATTTAATTGTGGGCTGTTATGCTCATAAGAAATCACAATTTTATTTGCGTTAGTGTCCTGAGTTAAATATATTTCTTGTGCAGATTTAAGAGCCGCTGAATCTACTGTAACTACAGAACCTGATGAAACTGTAGAACCATTAAGGTAGCAAATCTTACTCTTTAGTTTAGAGCTATCAGAACTGTCTGAATACGCCAAAATAATTTTGCTGGTGCTAGGATCAAGCCTTACGTCAAACCTATTTGTGCTAGTGCTTACGACAGTAATTGCACCGGATACGCTAACACTGTTCCCAGAGACAGTATAAATACGAGCATAAATGTAGTTACTGGTAGATATATAAAACGATATAAATTTGTTTGCTGTGCCGCTGTAGACTAGCTCGTAATTGTTGCCCTCGCTTGAAGAACCTAATTGTTGCTCGCTTCCAAAACTTACACTTGTACCGCTGACGGTAGCAACAGCGGCCCTCAGATTAACACCGGGATTTGTTTCTTCAAAGATACACAAGTATTTACCTGTACTCAAATCTCTTGCAGTTTGAGCTTTCGCCGTATAAACGGTCCTGTCTGCACCGGGAATGGTAACCGCAGTTCCAAACGTAATGTTTAAACTTGCATCAATGGATGCGACTTGCAACTGACGGTTGGGGCTGTCGTAAACTATGCCAGTAATTGTGTTGTTTGATGAGTTATAGTCTACGTTATTATATTCTGTTAGAAACGAAACGCTTTGAGACCCCGAAGGGCCAAAAGGGGATATTAAAGAACTAATCGTTCCGTCTGAGTTCAAGCCTACGGGATGACCAGCGGTGATCGCGCCTGTGGCAGTAAACTCTTGTTCGCCGCCGCCTGATGCAGCCGCAAATGACAAATCAGTGCCATCAGATGTTAAGACTGTTCCCGCTGCGCCTTTTGCTAAGGCAGATGACACACCAGAGCTATTGCCAACATCAATAGAACCTCGCGTCAGGGCGCGTGTAACAGTGCCTGTGGCGGTTACAGAACCACCAGCCGTCACATTGCCCGTAACAGCCACAGCACCGCCAGCCGTCACATCACCTGTAGCTGTCAAGTTGCGAATCGCGGTAACATCTTTATTGGCATCTGCCGTAAGAACCTTGTTGGCCTCTGTAGTGCCGTTGGCTGAAGCCTTATCGTTGAGGTTTAACTCAGCTATAGACGCATCAATGCCTGATATTATTCCTGAAGATTTAGAGCCAATATATCCAGCCATTAGGTAATCTCCAGTACCGACAACATAGTGTCTAGGCCACTTGCTGTGTTAGCTACAACCTTAACCGCATCTGCGGCTTCTAAGATGATTTTACCGTCCAGCACGGACAAAGCGCCCTGCGCGGGAATAGGAGCATTTTTAATAATATAAAAGTCTGTACCACCCCTGCTTACGTAAGCACTTGCCGTAATCTGTGTGGTTAGAATGTTTGCCAAATTAATGCCAACCGCAACGGTCTGTGTGTTTGCAGCTACTGTACGGACAGTAACAGGGCTGGTGCCTGTGGCGCTTGCCAAGTAACTCTTAAAGGTATTAGCCATATTCTATCCTAACGCTATGCTTAATGCCAAAACATCACCAATGCTCGCTGGAGCTTGGCCTGCTATAAACAGACTAGGGACACTTAGACCCGTAAACGCATCTGTCATTGCTGCCCCTGCCCCTGTACCATCGGAAAACACTGCCTTAACTTGACCACTAGGGATAGTTATTGTCGCCCCTGACCCCTGTTTAATGATAATGTTTTGACTTCCAGTTGTAGCATTTTCTATAAACCACATCTTACTTACTGAGGTGGGTCCAATAGTAATAGTACAAGCAGAGTCTAATGTGCCTGTATATTTAAGGTACATGGACCTACCTTGAGCAGAGGCTCCATCGGTAAGCGTGGTTGTATGGGTATCTGCGTTAGTAGTTATTGCTTCAGTGCCAAAACTAAAGGACTCGGCAATAAGTTCTAAATTTGTGTTAGTAGTAGTACCCCACGTACCCGACTGCTCGCCAGTACCTATCTCTTCTAAACGAAGATCGTTTGAATAAACACTAGCCATGTAAGTTTCCTAAACTAGATTGATTGTTGGATTTATACCGCGCTTGTAGCTAAGACGCAATCTTTTTCCAAGTTACCGTAGAGTTGGTATTCACAGGTGCCCAACTTTCCGAAGATGTAGGGCTTATACCTGCCCAATTTGAATTGTGTACGGGCACTATTTTACTCCATACAAGCACTCCGCCAGATTGCCCTGCGGCCTGTACTCCTGATACAGTTACGCTAGCGCCTTCTTCTACAGACACAACGCCCAGACCTAGAGTACCTACTACACCTACTGCGGGTTGTGTAACGTCGCTAGTAGTCGTGCTAGCGCCCGAAGCTCCAGTGCTAGACAATCCTGTAACAGGTATATTGCTATCTGCAGATGCTGTAGCAGTTCCTATATACCCCTGTCCCGCTACACCACCAACATCGGCATTGCTATACGTAAGAGTTATAGTACCTAACTGACCTGTTGCAGCAACTCCTGTTGCAGGTAAAGAGGAAGATTCGTTAACAGTTACACTGCCAACACTTCCAGTAGAAGATATACCTGTGAGGTTAACAACACGCCCAAACCTTGTGGTAGCTGTACCTATGGCTGTACTGCCTACAACGCCTACAATCGGCAGGACTGATTCAGCTACAATAGATACTGTACCGACAGAGCCTATAGAGTTTAGCCCCAGCGCAGGTATGTTGCCGTCTGAGTCTATTACTACTGTGTTTAGTTCAGAAGTGCCGCTAACGCCCGAAACAGGTACTGTCGCAAGTCCTGTTTGAGTTGTTGTACCAACTTGTCCGGTTGCGCTGACGCCTATTGCATCTATGCGAACAACAGTAGTTACTGAGCCAACAGAACCATTTAATGCTGGAAGAACACTTGCTTCGTTCCAAGCCCCAAAGCCCCAAGTAGATCGGCCCCAGCCACCTAGATATACAGTGGACATGAGACGCTACCTTTTAAGCTATGCGAATGATCGCGTTAGAAGCATCTCCAGTTGGCATTACAACTGTAAAGTCTCCAGCACTTGCGGCTTTATCTGAACCAAAGTCCAGTACAGCTACAGAAGGAGTACCGCCACCAGATACGGGAGCATTATTATAAAAAAGAGCGCCACGAACTAGGTTTATTGTTACGTTTGAAAACACAACATCATTAGCGTCTACAAAAGCAGTAGTACTGGAAGAAGTGGGAGTTACCGTGGTAATCGCATTGCCCCCAGCGGTGTAGTTTGTACCGCTGATTTCGTTGGTAGCAGTATAGCTAACAGTACCAGCATTAAAACTTGAGCTGTTATTGTATAGAGCCAACTTAAATTTGTCACTTGCTGCCGTAAAATTGTGTACGCCTTTAAGCAGTTCGGTTTTAAACGAAGTACACATATAGTTGCCTGAGAATGCCATTTACATATTCCTTATATACTCTGCCAGCTTTGGATGCCCAGCGTCTTTGATTGCGTTATATACAGTAGTTCTGTCGCTTTGAATAGCCTGTTTCATGTAAGAGGCTATAACGCCTGTCATCTGCTGTTTGTAGGCTACTGCTTGGTCTCTTATTACGGAAGGGGCTTGTTCAGAAACGTGTAGCAGCTTGTCAGTACACCTCTCAGCAACCTCTTCAGGTGTGAATCCACGATTGTTGGTGGTCCTAACCTCAACGCTACCCACAGACATATGAAACGGCATGTCATTCATCTAAAGTTTCCATCCCTATAGCTATCGCCCCTACTGGCAGCATCAATTACAGAAAGTTGTGTTAAAGCAGATTCATATCGTTCTTTATAAGTCTGCATTATATCAGGATCGCCCTTCATAAACGTATACGCTTCTACTAAAGAACCATACAAGAGTACAGTGTCAGCGTTTTCTCCAAGCCAAGATGTGGTTGTAGTCACAATAGAAGGAGGTTCAAAATAATAGTGTAACTCAACTACATAGTTTGCATCAGGTGTTGGCCCTACTATAAAATGCCCATCAGTGTTAGCGGCAATAGCATCGCCATCGAACTGACCATAATATTTAGGCGCACCTTCCGTAGCCGCTACAGGGTAGGCTTCCCGCATGAAGTTAACATCTTTCTCTAACAGGTACGTATACGCTGCTGTGGTGGGGTCAACAATGGCGAGAGAAAATACGGCCAGAAAGTCATCGGGTCGCTGCAGATATTGATTACCTTTAGTTAGAGAACCTGTGCTGTTGGACCTAACTTCGGGTATAGTAATAGTGCGAAATATACGTTGCTCCGCTTGCTGAACAAACGTAGGAATCAAAGAAACAAACGTTGCCTCTGTGTTCTCTGTATAATCTTTTATGGCTTGCGTAAGCTCAGTATAATTCATTACTCGGCCTCGCTGTATAAGTTGTCGAATATTTGCGTTACATCTAATGTGTAGTCTAAATCAGATTTAGAATAATGTATATGTTGTGATGGCTTAAAGTCTGGTGCGCCTTCACCTGTTTCAAACCACGCAGGATGTGTTACCCGTACTCTGTTGTTGGGTAACGCCACTATATTACCTGTCCACTTATCCGCATCTAATAGCTGTAGCACATGCGCTTGTTTGTGTTGCGCTGGATCATCTGCTACATCTGTATCGGTATAATCCACAGTAAACAGGTACTTAGCAGGAAAAAACCCTCCTGCAATCTTTGCCATCCACGGACAAGGTGACGCCCTGTCAAGCGTGTATACCGCATGGGTATGCGACGGGCAGTCCCAAGGCTGGGCTTCGTGAACTGCCATACCCTCGGGCCACTCTTCAAACGGTTCATCAGCTACCAAAGCGGTTATGGGCATCCTAGCCCACATAGCCCCGCCATGCACATTCTCATCGTCTGTATCGTCTGCTTCACACCCCGTAAAGATAATCTGAAAACTCAGGCATCTGTTGGGCATCGTAGTAACAGCAATAACCATAGCATGTAGAAATTCGCCGTGGTAACGCTCATGATTGACCGTATACTCACGACGAACCCAACACTTAAAGTGCGGTATATTGCTTTGCAAATAAGGCATTAGCCGTTCTTGCGAAAACGTTGAGGACGTGCTGCACCGCTACCGCGAGCAATAGTACCCCTGCCGCCTTTGCTCATTTTTGCCAGCTTACCGCCTTTGGCGTAGCCCTTCTTCATCATCTTGCCGCCACCCATTTTCTTAGTGACAGCACCGCCAGCCTTCTTCTTAGCTACAGCACCGCCTTTAGCCATACCTTTTTTCTTCATCGTGCCGCCATAGGCTTTTTTTAAAACCGAGTCAAAAAATGCTTGCGCCTTTTTTCTGTCTCTTTCCTCTTTTGGATTTGTACCCCCTCGGGCAGGATCAGTAGCCATCATGTTAGCAGTTTCTTCTGCTCCAAAACGAGAACCCTTATTTCCAGTAGCACCAGAAGCGTTCATTCGCTTGGTCATACCGGGAGATTCGCTAACGCGCTTACGTTTTGCTGCTAATCTCTTTGCGTCTTCCCGTGTTACGGGCCTTTTAGATGTTTTAGGTGCCATGTCCAAGTCTCCTATGGTGTGTTAGCCGTACCGCCCATACCGCTGTGGTTTACGCAATAATAGTATAAGGTTGGTGCGCTGCTAGCTACAGTTATCTGAACATACGCACCAGCTTGTCCAGCCGTTCCTGATGTGGTTACGCCTGTAGTGTACTCAGAACCACCACCATGCGTACCGTTAGCCGTAGTGCTAAAGCGCAATGGGTGACTACTATTACTAGAGGCGGACTGATCGAACCGGAAGGTAGAACCTTCTGCAATACTAATTGTCGGACTAACAACGCCATCTATGTAGAACTTATTGCCTGTGCCGTATGGATTAGTGCCGCTGGCTACTGTTACCGCAAATATGTTTGTAGTTACAGTAGCGGCACCTGAAGCGCCTGTGCCTGCTATGCCTGTAGCTGAAACTGTGGAACTATCAACTGCTGTAATGCTTACAGTACCTACAGCATTAGTTCCCGCCACACCTGTAACTGGAACATTAGCATTACTTCCCGCAAGTACACTAACAGTACCCACAGAACCAGACGCTGCTACGCCTGTGACAGCATCACTTTCTGGTACGGGAATGTCTAAAGTAACGCTACCTACTTGTCCTGTAAGGTGTACGAGGGGATGCCCTATGGGGTTCCAACCAAATAAGCCACGTCCGGGAGAGGCATCAGGTCTTGGATCAAGCAGTGATTGTGGATCAACTACGCGGATACGTCCTAAGAAGTTTTGTGGTTGGTCTGGATCAACTACATCTTTGCCAACGCGAAACCCTGTACGGTGCCCGTCTTGAAACTCATATACAAGGTCTTCTAATGGGTATCTAAACCCTGTCCGGTCACATATACCGTATGCGTGTTTACCAGACGCGTAGCTCATCTCATACCACCGTGAAAGGTTTGAAACGGTACAAATATAGAAGACGCACGTTCTTGGTCCTCATATGCCGCTAACTTAAATTGATACTCATACTCTTCTCTAAGAGGTACTGCTCTAGCTGCGGCTTCAGGTTTCTTCATAGCTACGTGAAATGCTAACCCTGATACAAGCGCAGGTACAAACCGTGGAGGTATACTGTTTGTTTCTCCTCCAACACCTGACGCAAGCCCATCAATACCCTTGAGACGGAAGTATAGTAGTTTGTAAGCCTGTGTAGTGTCCGGTGTGGGCCACAGTGTGAACTTTACTTCTGTAGGTAGCCGCTGCACATATATCTGCGTGGGCCGTCCTACAGTGTTCTTATTAGTCTGCTGTGCGTATGTAGACACGCTAACGCGCTGTAAAGCTGTGTCTA
>Ga0206131_10006420_pt1 | contig 12029 bp, 9 predicted proteins | sample Helgoland_Spring_FD_148636 | JGI IMG/M metagenome (GOLD analysis project Ga0206131, IMG submission 148636) | Pelagic subsurface seawater microbial communities from Kabeltonne, Helgoland, North Sea - Helgoland_Spring_Bloom_20160517_1 | ecosystem: Environmental > Aquatic > Marine > Epipelagic ... | reverse complement strand
AGGAATACCTGCTGCCTCCATCCGATCCACTGTCTCTCCCAGTGCATTGAACTGCCAGGCGGCCAGGATGGCGACGTCTGGGTTGGCGGCTATTGCAGCTTCCAGCGAGAATGTGCCGCCATCAACCTCTCCAACATTGACGAGCGTATCGATGCGCGGAACCTCGGCGACATAAGCCTGCCATTGAAGATTGCGCCAACCTTCCCAAGCATCGCGAGAAATTGCGACTACGCGGTTTTAAGCATTCGGGCCGCCAATGACGAAGACGTCTTCAAAGTAGAAGCCGACAAGTAGACGCTTGGCCTTGGCTGGCACTTCAACTTGCCGGTTCAGGACGTCAGTTATGGTGACAGTGCTGGCGCGGCAGCAATTATTAGCGCCAGCATAGCGAGGCCGGCGGATAGACGTTTGATCACGGTTGATATCCCTGCGGTACGAGTTAAACAGCCAAGTTATGTTATGATATAACATACATTTTTTCCATAGGAATTTTTCTCGCAGATCGCGTTGGTTGTTTGGAAGCTACGTAAAACTGAATTTCGCGCGAAACGGCGGCAGTTGCGGTCGCCCAAGCACAAAATCAGCAGCCCGCGCTGCAATCATCTGGGTCGGGCCATTCAGGTTGGCGCTGATAATGTTTGGCATGACCGATGCATCGACGACTCGCAGTCCTTCCGCGCCTCGAACCCGCATTTCACCGTCAACAACGGCGTCTTCATCGCCGCCCATCCGACAGGTGCCACATGGATGGTAGTCGGTTTCAGACATCCCGCGAACCGCAGCCAAGATCTCACTATCAGTTCGAACATCAGCCCCAGGAAGGATCTCTTCCCCCCGAAACTCATCGAATGCGCGTTGCGCGATCACCTCACGACATTTTCGAACGCCTTCGATGATCTCACGCTCATCATGCGGGGTGGACAGATAGTTGAAATGCAGTGCGGGCTTGTCCGAAGGATTAGCAGACCGCAGCAAAACTTCGCCGCGAAAGCGGGGGCGAAGCTGATCAATGTGGATCGAAAATGCCTGTGACATTTTCATTCGGCCATTTTCAAAGTCTGCGGCTACTGGGCCAAAATGGTATTGCAGGTTTGGATGAGGGACGTCGTCGTTACCCCGCACCAGGCCGCCTGCTTCCCAGACATTTGATGCCGCCGGGCCGGTCTGATTGGCCAGCCAACGCGCACCTGCCATGACCTTGTGAATTGGGTTTTGCAGATAGTCGATGGTGACTGGCTTCTTGCAAGCGTACTGCACCACGACTGTTGGATGATCCATCAGGTTCTGGCCAACGCCCTTTACATCCAGTACCGGTTCAATCCCCTGTGCACGCAAATGATCGCCCGGCCCAACGCCTGAAAGCATCAATAATTGGGGTGAATTGATGGCCCCACCGCAAAGGATCACCTCTTTCCCAGCAAACGCCTTGTGACGTGTCCCGCGCAGGTCAAATTCTATCCCCTCTGCGCGAGCCCCGTTGAATAGGATTTGTCTCGCCAGAACTCTAGTCAGTAGGGTCAGGTTCGGGCGTTTCAGGGCGGGTTTCAGATGGGCGACCGCCGCACTGCAGCGCCGGCCATTGCGTTTGGTCGCATCGAACCGGGCGACACCTTCGGGATTGTACCCGTTCAAATCTTCTGATTGCCCCTGCCCCGCCTGGCCACCAGCTTCGACAAACACATCGTACAGTGGGTTACCCAATCCACCCCGGGTCACAGACAATGGCCCATCACCGCCGCGCCAGTCATCTGCGCCCCGGTCGCTAGCCTCCCCAGCTTTGAAGTAGGGAAGGCAGTCGGCATAAGACCAGCCTGGCAGACCGAATTCACTGGCCCAACGATCATAGTCGAGCGGATGCCCACGCATATAGACCATTGAGTTGATCGAAGACGATCCCCCGACAACCTTGCCCCGGGGCATTGAAATATTGCGCCCATGAAGCGCCGGTTCATCCTCTGTCTGGTAGTTCCAGTTGATCTTTGGGTCGCGATAGACCGAATAAACACCCGCTGGGATATGGATCAGTAAATTGCGATCCATCGGCCCCGCCTCAAGCAGCAGGACGCTGTCACCGATTTCTGACAGCTTGTTCGCCATCACGCATCCAGCAGACCCTGCCCCAACAATGATGTAGTCGTAAGTCTCGCTCATCTCGGCATCGTGCGGCGCCGCGATTCTGCATGCAACAGCGTCACCATGAGAATCCGTCTGAGGGTTCGCTGACGCTAATTCTGACCGTTTCTCGAACGAGCCTATTGCGTTCCGACAGCTCAAAAGCCTTAGATTAGCTCGATGGCAATGAGGTCGATATGATCACCCGCGACACGCAGTACTTTCTGCTTCTCAATGTAGGACACTTTTTAGATCACTATCTCATGCTGATCTTTGCAACCGTTGCTGCACTGGTGCTGAGCGCAGGTTGGGGGATGAGTTACGCTGAACTTTTACTGTATGGCGCGCCAGGTTTTGCTGCTTTTGCGCTGTGTTCGCTACCAATGGGAATACTGGCCGACAAGTGGGGACGGGACCGGATGATGGTCGTTTTTTTCGTTGGGATTGGTCTGGCGTCTATTCTGACCGGGTTTGCGCAAACACCATTGCAGCTGGGCGCTGGATTGTTGTTGGTCGGGATATTTGGCGCGATTTACCACCCGGTTGGGTTGGCGATCGTGACAGCGCGCTGGAAAAAGGCCGGGATGCGCCTGGCCGTGAACGGCATTTGGGGCAACCTAGGTGTCGCCTGCGCAGCGTTGGTTACGGGTCTGATGATCGACCTTGCGGGCTGGCGGGCAGCCTTTTTTGCACCTGGTATCGTATCAATTCTGTTTGCACTCCCCTATCTGCGAGTTTCACAAAGCATCCAGTCACAGACTACCTCGCCAGCGGACGGCGGCGCGCCCAAAAAGCAGGCCAACTATGGGCCAAGATGGCGCGTTCTGCTTTGTGTTTACATGACAGCGGTCCTAGGCAGCATTGTCTTTCAGTCGACGACAGTCGCCTTGCCAGAGATATTCGAAGAACGCCTTGTAGGTCTGGCTGATCAGCTTGCTGCAACTCTTAAATCACTTCAGATGGAAACGGCGGCTATCATTGGATTCCTTGCCTTTCTGGTGTTTGCAATCGCATCGCTGGCTCAGTTGGTTACCGGCTACATGTTGGATCACTTCGGCGCCCGCCCTACCCTTATGCTTGTGACAGGAGTTCAGGTTGCAGCACTATTGATCATGCCGGGTCTGACCGATCTTGCGGCATTTGCTGTGGCGCTTGGCATCATGTTGGGCGTCTTCGGTCAGGTGCCAGTTAATGACTTTCTGATTGGCTCGACGGCCTCTGACAAATCCCGCTCTCGCGCTTTTGGCGCAAGATACATGGTCAGTTTTCTGGCCTTCTCGGCAGCTTTGCCTTTGATCGCCGTCGTTCAAGGAACCTGGGGTTTTGATGGGCTGTTCCACATTTTGATGGCGTGTGCTGCGATCATTTTGGTGGGTAGCCGCTTGTTGCTATCAAAACCGTCCTACGATGATGCGGGGGACGTTGTGCAGGCCCAGAACAGCGAAGTTGAAGCGCGTTTGCCGCGCTAGCCTTTCGGCTGAAGTTGGGTGGACGGTCATTTTGCAGCGCGATGTCTGTTACATCCGCCGCGTTTGCGATCAGATTTCTTGGCCAGGCCTCACGTTATCCAACCAATTCACACAGAATCTCTTGTTCTGGAACGCTGCCCGCGCCTAGCATCATTTCGGTGCTGATTAGTGAGGATTGCCATGAAAACGATGCCGCCGGGGGTGATGGAGGCTGGGAAAGGTCTCGATGACATTTCCTGGAACATTCTGGGCCAAACCTATGTGCCCAAAGCATTATGCGAAGACAGTTTTTCCTGGCATGCCTTCATGCCACCCGGCACGATGGTGCCGCCGCATATCCATCCCGAACAGGATGAGTTCATCTATATGCTGGAAGGCAAGCTAGACCTGATTCTAGACGGTGATGAAGATTTCGCCGAACCGGGCGACTTGATCCGTCTGCCACGCGGCATTCCGCATGGCCTGTTTTCCAACGGCCCGCGCCCGGTCAAATGCCTGTTTTGGGTCACACCCTCGCGGCGCCTCTATGACCTGTTCTGGCAATTGAACAATATGGGAGAGGCCGACCCGGCTGAGATCGTCGCCATGTCCGCCAAGCACGAAATCGACTTCCTTCCACCGCCAGAGGAAGGCTGATGCACGTTCTTATCGCAGGCGGCGGGATCGGCGGGCTGACGCTCGCCCTCATGCTGCACAAGCGCGGGATCAAGGCCACAATATATGAGCAGGCCTCATCGGTTCGCGAGATCGGCGTTGGCATCAACACGCTGCCGCATGCCATCAAGGAACTGGCTGAGCTGGACATGTTGGATGTGCTGGATGCGACCGGCATTCGCACAAAAGAGCTGATCTATCTCAATCGTTTTGGCCAGGAAGTCTGGCGTGAATGGCGCGGTATGTGGGCTGGCGCGCCTGTGCCGCAATTCTCAATTCATCGCGGGCGGTTCCAGAAGGTTCTCTATGATGCCGTGATTGAACGACTAGGCGCCAAAGCGGTCAAAACCGGACGTCGACTGGCGGGCTTCACCCAATCTGAGGGCGGAGTGACGGTTCAGTTCGTCGACGCCAGCGACGGCCTTGGCTCAGAAACCGTGCGCGGGGACATTCTGATTGCCGCAGACGGCATTCATTCCGCCGCCCGCAAAATCTTCTACCCTGGTGAAGGCGCGCCTAGCTGGGATGGCGTCCTGATGTGGCGCGGCGCGACGGAGTTCCCGCAATATCTCGACGGCCAAACGATGTTCATCGGCGGCGGCATGGGTGCGAAATTCGTGCTCTACCCGATTGGAGAGGCGGGTGAAGGCAAACGCCTGACCAACTGGGTCGTCAACGTTCGCGTCGCTGACGGCGCAACGCAGCCTCCGCCAAAAGACTCATGGTCGCGCAAAGGTCGACTGGACGAGGTGCTGCCCTACGGCCTGCGCTTCAAAGTGCCGGGCGTCGACATCGAGGCCCTGATCCGCCAAACGCCTGATGTCTACGAGTACCCGATGGCTGACCGCGATCCTCTCCCACAATGGAGCTTTGGGCGCATCACCATGCTCGGCGACGCCGCTCATCCGATGTATCCGGTCGGGTCGAATGGCGCGAGCCAGGCCATACTGGATGCACGTTGTCTGGCCGACTGGCTGGTCAAAGCAGAACACCCAATGCAGGCGCTTTACGAATACGAAAAGATCCGACTGAAAGCGACGGCCAAGATCGTCAAAGCCAACCGGTCTGGTGGGCCCGAAGGTGTGATCGACGAAGTTGAGAAAGAGGAACCCGCCGGGTTTGATGACGTGAACGAAGTGCTCAGCAGTTACCGCCGGGCGCAGGTCATTGCAAAGGCGACGGGGCAGTGGCCGGTAAGTAGTGAGGGGAAAGCCAAGGCGTAGGCGACTTGCGGACAAACCGACAGCTCGTGGTCTGAACTTCTGCGGCGACTCTTCGACGCGATCGGAAGTCCGTAAAGTTTTGAGACAGCCATTCCTGGGTTGCTCGACCTGTATCCTACAGAAAGGACGGGTCGCTGGTGGATGTTGAAAGACGTCTTGCGAAGCAAAGCGGCTTATCTACAGTTGCTTGCAGTATCAGATACTTTTGGTCGGAACTTTTGTGGAAAGACGCCTTTCAACCATCATGGCTGCCGATCTTGTCGGCTATTCCAAGGTCATGGCCTCGGATGAAGACGGTGTCATCTCCAGACTGAAAGACGTGCGAGCCGAGTTGATAGATCCCGCGATCGCAAACGCTGGTGGACGCATTGTCAAAACGATGGGCGATGGACTTTTGATCGAGTTTTCATCGCCGACAGCTGCCTTGAAAAGGGCGATCGAAATGCAGAACTCCATGCAAATCCGGGAAGCAGAAAGGAATGCAGCTGATTGTTTTCGATTTCGCGTCGGCGTAAACACAGGCGAAGTCGTCATCGATGGACAAGACGTTCTGGGTGACTGCGTAAACATAGCTGCGCGTTTGGAGAGCATTGCGCCGCCCGGTGGGGTTTGCATCAGCAAGCAAGTGTATCAGCATGTGGTTGGGCAGATTGCCGAGCCAATGACACCCCTTGGCCCGCAAAATGACACCCCTTGGCCCGCAAAAGGTAAAGAACATTCCCGACCCAATTGATGTGTGGAGGGTTGAGATTTCTGGCGTCAATGCGACTGTGGCGCAGATTTCAAATCGCGTGCGGTCCTCAATTGCCGTGCTTCCTTTCGACAACATGTCACAAGACGACGATCAGCAGTTCCTCGCGGATGGTATTGTTGAAGATGTAATTACAGAACTGTCGCGCTTTCGGTCGCTATTCGTCATCGCCCGAAACTCAACATTTTTCTACAAGGGCACTGGGACAGATATTCGGCAAATCGCAAAGGAACTCGGTGTTCAATACGTCGTGCAGGGTTCTGTACGGCGCGCGGGCGCGAAACTACGCGTCACAGCGAAGCTGATAGAGGCGGAAAACGGATCGCAAATCTGGGCAGAACGCTGGGACAGGACCATCGAAGATCTCTTTGATTTGCAGGATGAACTGACGACGGCAATCGTCAGCGCTATTGAGCCAGAGCTGGGCGCACACGAGCGTTCCCAGACGCTGAGCAAACCGGTTGAGAGCTTAACGTCATGGGAGCTGTGTCAACGCGCCCACGATTGGCAATCCCGAATTGACGCCGTAAAATTCGATGAGTGCGAAGCACTTATCCGTCGTGCTTTGGAAATTGAACCTGACAGCATTCGCGCAGGTATCTTAATGGTTCGATTGCTGACGACCCGTGTGCTGATTGGCATCGGCCGCGATAGAGAGGCAGAACTTGCCGAAAGCCTCAAAATGGCCCAAAGGAACGTCGAACTGGACGATCGGGACGACAGAGCATATCGAGCATTCTCGATGGCGCTGGCGGCAGCTGGCCGGAATGAAGAGGGACTGGCCGCGGCAGAACGCAGATTGGCCCTTAACTCAAACGATGGCGGCCTGTATTACACCCGTGGTTATTGCCGGGTGCAGCCGCCATTCTTGCATCCCGAAAAGGTTGAAAGTGACATGGCCATGGCCGAAAAACTTTCTCCTCGCGACCCAATTCGAGTGCACTATTACGGTATTACCGCCATGGCGTGGCTGGCGTCGTCAGCGCCTGACCGCGAAGAGAGGGCCTTGAGAGGGTTTGAAGCGGCAAACCGAGAGGCGAATGCAATCTGGCCCTATGCGATTGGCGCCGCTGCAATTCACGCATCAAACGGGAATAGAGAAAGCGCACGAGACTATGTAAGTGCTGCACTCAGACAGAAAACCGATCTCTCTTTGTCTTCTCTAGCTGAGGCGTTGCCAGTACCGGTTTGGATAGCGGCCTGGGCGCGAGTATCGCATGTGAGTGGCCTACTAGTTGAGCTTGGCCTACCTTCTGAATAAGGCGGAATGAGATTTGATCGGCCACGTTCGGTTTGTTCGGCTCTCCCTCGAAATCAACCAACTTTCGGCATTTGCTGCGTCGCACAGTGTATGCCACCGCCAAGTTCCCCCAACGCATCGACATTCAGCGCCACAGCTTCACGTCCAGGATAGTGCCGCTTTAGCGCATCCAACGCTGCCGCATCCGTTTCCGGATCGCCAAACTCTGCAGCGATGATGGCGCCGTTACAGGCGTAATAGTTTGCATAAGACGCGACGAAATCAACCGAACTGACCCGCCGCCTGTTCGGTTCCGCAATCACTTCCACATCCAGCCCGGCATCGACCAGAATATCGTGCGTTTCATTCACAGCGCGGGCAAAAGGGTCGTCTGGATATGGGGCTTCCGGTAGGTTCATCAGCACCTTGCCCGGCCCGGTAAAGCGGGCGAGTGCATCGATGTGATAATCGGTGATATCTTCGCCCCACAGGCCCGGCGCCCAAATCATTCGATCCGCGCCGTAGGCCGCCAGAAGGCGTGCTTCGATTTCATAGCGGTTAAGGCCGGGATTACGGTTATCGTTCACCCAACTGCTTTCATGCGCGATCATCAGGCCATGGCCGTCATGGTCTACGCCACCCGGTTCCCCCCACAGACCGGACGGAACAAGTGGCAGGTTCAGTCGCCTGGCGACTTCGCCGGCAATGGCCCCGTCGTTCTGATGATATTGCTTGCGCCCCCACCCATTGAACTGAACGTGGCTTACGACCAGCTCATCCCCTTGCCAGGCGAACAAAGGGCCAGAATCCCGCGCCCAGAGATCTTCTGTCGGGATGTCCCAGACTTCTACCTTTTGGGATAAGCGACGCATCCGGCCATGTTCTTCGGCTGGGGCTAGCATGATGACGGGCTCAAACTCAGCAATCGTATTCGCGATCTCGGCAATCGTGTCCTGCGTGATCCGCAGAAAGACTGGATCGTCATAGACCGCGCGGCTGTTCGGCCATTGCATGAATGTCGCTTCATGCACGTCTTCTTCTGCTGGAACCGTCATACGCACCTCTGCCCTGGCCTGTCCAAACATGGTTAATGCCGTTGCCCCAGCCAGCGCCTGCCGCCTGCTCATCATTGCCAATACCTCGCGATTCTGCGGCCCATCATCGCCACCAGAATGTAGCCCGTCGAGTAATCGTCTGCGCTAAGCTTTGGCGGGGAGGTGGTTTCACAGAGTCCCATTTTGGGTATATGTATACTTATCAATTAGTTAGGTATGGTTTCACGCGTGAAACCTCGTTTGCTTTCAGGGATAAGGTCAGCACCACCCGCCGGGCGTAAACCCCCAGCAAATGTTTGTCGGCCATCCTTTCAAATCCGGTCTTGTCGGCCTATTGTTCAGGTTAGTTTTTTTCGAAAAGGCTTCGACATGCCCCAGTATCGCTCACGCACCTCAACCCACGGCCGCAACATGGCAGGCGCCCGCGCATTATGGCGTGCCACTGGCATGACCGACGGCCAGTTCGGCAAACCGATCATCGCAGTTGCGAACAGTTTTACCCAGTTCGTCCCAGGCCATGTTCATCTGAAAGACATGGGCCAGCTGGTCGCAAAAGAGATTGAGGCAGCAGGCGGCGTCGCCAAGGAATTCAATACCATCGCAGTCGATGACGGCATCGCGATGGGGCACGACGGGATGCTGTATTCGCTTCCCAGCCGAGAGCTGATTGCAGATGCAGTCGAATACATGTGTAACGCTCACTGCGCCGACGCCGTCATCTGCATATCCAACTGCGATAAGATCACACCCGGCATGCTTATGGCCGCAATGCGCCTCAACATCCCCGCGATCTTCGTCTCAGGCGGGCCTATGGAGGCTGGCAAGGTCGTCCTGTCCGACGGTGAAGAGCATCGCGTCGATCTGGTTCACGCCATGATGAACGCTGTGAACCCGGACGTGTCGGATTCAGATTCAGAAGCGACAGAGCGTTCGGCCTGCCCAACCTGTGGGTCTTGTTCGGGCATGTTCACAGCGAACTCAATGAACTGTCTGGCCGAAGCGCTGGGTCTGGCGCTGCCGGGCAACGGATCTCTGCTGGCCACGCACGCCTTCCGCGAAGACCTGTTCAAACGCGCAGGCCGCACTATCGTAGAGCTGACCAAGCGCTGGTACGAAGAGGATGATGTGACCGCGACCCCGCGTGGCATCGCCAATTTCGAGAGCTTTGAGAACGCTATGACGCTGGATATCGCGATGGGCGGATCCACTAATACTATCCTCCACCTGCTGGCGATGGCCCGCGAAGGGGAAGTACCGTTCACAATGGACGACATCGACCGCTTGTCTCGCGGCGTGCCGCACCTGTCGAAGCTTGCGCCCTCTACGGATGAGTTCCACATGGAAGACGTCCACCGAGCGGGCGGCATCATGCGGATCATGGGTGAGCTTGACCGCATTGGCCTGATCCACAACGATCGTCCGACCGTACATTCCAAAACCATTACCGAGGCTTTGGAAAAGTGGGACATCATGCGTGAGCCGTCTGAAGAAGTTGAAACTTTCTACCGCGCCGCACCCGGTGGCGTTCGGACCGTTCAGGCGTTTTCCTCCAACAATCTTTGGAAAGATCTCGACCGGGATCAGGAGAACGGGTGCATCCATTCTGGTGAACACGCCCATTCTCAGGACGGTGGTCTGGCCGTTCTGTTCGGCAACATCGCCGAGGATGGCTGCATCGTGAAAACCGCAGGCGTTCCGGAAGAGTGCCTGACCTTCAAAGGCAAGGCGCGGATTTTCGAAAGCCAGGACAGCGCTGTCAAAGGTATCCTTGGCAACCGAGTTGCCGAAGGAGACGTTGTCGTCATCCGCTATGAAGGGCCGCGCGGCGGGCCAGGTATGCAGGAAATGCTGTACCCGACCAGCTATCTCAAGGCTGTTGGGCTGGGCAAGAAATGCGCGTTGATCACCGATGGACGTTTCTCTGGAGGGTCGTCAGGCCTGTCCATAGGCCACATCTCGCCCGAAGCAGCGCTTGGCGGCAACATCGGTCTGGTTGAGGAAGATGATGACATCGAGATTTCGATATCTGAGCGCAAGATCCACCTTGCTGTGGAGCCCGGCATTCTCGCGGCCCGTCGCAAAGCGATGGAAGCGAAGGGCGACGTCGCCTGGACGCCTGAGGAAGAGCGGGCGCGGAACGTCACCCCAGCGTTGAAAGTCTTCGCCGCCTTTGCAACCTCAGCTTCAGAAGGCGCGTATCGCGATGTTGATGGAACGCTGGCGGCGCAGTCGAAAGCCAAAACCATCGCAGCGGAATAAGCTGGCAAACAGCCGCCTTTCAGATGTGAAAGACCTTTGAAAACAACAATGGGCGTCGGCTTTTAGTCGACGCCCATTGCATTTCAGTGTGTAGCTCACAGAAAGGCAGAAAAAGGTGAGCTATTTTCGAAGACCAGCACACCCAGAAAAGCTATCTACAGCAGCCAGCGCCTAAATCTGTGCAGCCCAACTTTGGCAAACTCCCCCTCTCCACACGAACTGGTCGCGTTCATGAAGGCAAGCATCTCAAGCGGGATTAGTTTCAGAATAGGACAACGTTGGCGGCATCAAGAATTGCGCGTCGCATATCGGGGTAGATCAAGACGAACTGCCCTGTTTGCCTGATCAGCCTTGCAGTGACTGTTTTGTCGGGAACACTACGATCACCGGGCAGGCGCCCGAAGCCAGTAAATTATCCCCGCCATCAACGCGATCGCGACAACGCCGTGCTGCATTTCGGCCGAGAAGAACGCGAGCAGAAATCCTGTCGCCAATGGCCCGCAAGCGGCGCCTAAATCTCGCCATGCCTGCATCCTCGCCAAATCACCGATTGCGTTCTGATCAGCGGCCAAGCTTTGCGTGATCACGGCTGGTCCAAGTGAGGCGAGCGCACCTCGAAACAGTAGCATGATAATTGCTCCAAATACTGTCCAGCCAATCGCGACGCAGATGAACCCGGCAGTAGTCATCATCGCCGAAGTAATGAACACTTTGCGCGCACCATGCCGATCAGCAATCCAGCCAAATAGGGGGGCGGCAATCGCCTCACCAAAATGGCGCATCGCCAGCAAGGCGCCGCCACCCATCACCGCAACGGACAATGACGCCTCACGAGCGAATATCAGTGTGATTGTCAGGGCAAAAACACCATCAACGCCGTATCCCTGAAGAAAAAACAGGATATCGATCGGCTTTGGTCGGGTAAGAGAGGCAGGCTTACTGCGTTTAGCCTCGGAGCTGTGATGTTTAGGCAATGTGAAAGCCACAAGAATGGCCAGCGCAGTCGGAATGGTAAGAACTGCAAACGCCATTTGCGGCCCAACAACGCCAACCAGCCACGCGCCGCCCAGCAGCGCCAGTATCGGTCCAATTCTTTGGATCGCTTGCCCAACACCTACCCTGGTGCCGACTTGGGCGCGAAACTCAACTGCATAGGTCAGCGTAATCAGGACAAGCGTTGCGTAGGTAAGGCCCCACATGATGCGCGCAAACAGAATGACGGCTGGACCCTGACCAAACCCATAAAGCGCGGTGGAAATGGTCGCA
>Ga0206131_10006411_pt1 | contig 12037 bp, 10 predicted proteins | sample Helgoland_Spring_FD_148636 | JGI IMG/M metagenome (GOLD analysis project Ga0206131, IMG submission 148636) | Pelagic subsurface seawater microbial communities from Kabeltonne, Helgoland, North Sea - Helgoland_Spring_Bloom_20160517_1 | ecosystem: Environmental > Aquatic > Marine > Epipelagic ... | reverse complement strand
GACCCATGTAAAGCACTGGGTATTTCACCATCATTCGCAACCAACGTTGCGCTGCAGCCACCAGTTTATTCTTCGAATAATCTTGAGGGATGTTGAACTTACTGCTGAAGGCTTTCATGAACTTCAACTGCTTCTCTTCGTAGCTCTTGTGCTTAGATTTAAGATTTAAGCTGTCGTAATCGAATTTCGCTCCGCAGTAATGAGCAAGTCGGTTGAAGAAGTCTTTGTTGTCCTCTTGAAGTTCGTCGTAGAATAGAACCAGAGGTTTGTGATCGAAGTACTTCTCAATGATTTGAATCTTGCTGAAGAAGTCGAGCTCTTTCACATCCCAATAGCCTTGATTTTCATCGAGATCAATGAACTGCTCAAAACTCACATTTACTCCGTTCTTAAGAAACCTTCTGTACTGAGAGGCAAGCCAAGAATCGTGGCGACGGAAAATGAGTATCGCCCGCACGTCTGTGAAATGTTTGGCAAACTTCTGAACCTCGCGTTCAAGCTGCCGGTCGTTCTCCCTAGAAAGCACATAAGATCCGTGTGGGTCCTTCTCAATGATTTGAGCGTACTCCTGGTGTTTGGTTCTCTGAATGTATTTCACATTCTGTAGAAAGGGGAAAAACTGGTATTGAAGAAAGGTAGAGGCCACCTTTCCCATTCCCAAATGGTAGAAAATCTTCAACTCCTTTTCGTCCCTCATCTACGGGCGAATTTACAACATGCCTCTGAATTTGAGAAGAATTGAGAGGACCGAAATCGAAAGTCTTACTTCTTCGTCCTAAGCTCTTCGAACTCTTGGAACTTCGACTTTACCATCTTCTTTGGCCAGTAGTTGTTCTCAACATCTACGTCGGCAGTCTCGAATTTAGGATCTAAGCTGATGCTGACTGCCTTTTTCTCGAAGGTGAAGACTTTGCTCACTTTGTCGCCGGTCATTCGCCATATCTCAGCAGGAATCCTCTGCTCTACTTTGCTGCCATCTTCAAATTCGAATTCAAGAAAGATCGGCATCACAAGTCCACCGATGTTTTCAAAAGTCATCTCGTAGTAGTAGGTCTCGTCGTTGATGAAATCTTTAAAAGCGTCTGGAACTTTTTTGAATTTGTTCTTCAAATCCTCTCCTGTCAATACATTCACCTCATTGATCGACAAGTCGACATGGTCGTTTGTAAAGAACCATCCTCTCCAGAACCAATCCAAATCGAAGCTAGAAGCATCTTCCATGCTGCGGAAAAAATCAGCCGGCGACGGATGCTTGAAAGCCCATCGCTGCGCGTATTCTCGGAAAGCATAATCGAAGAGTTCTCTGCCCATTACAGATTCCCGCAAGATGTTCAAGGCCGTTGCTGGTTTTCCGTAGGCGTTGTTTCCAAACTGGAAAATAGACTCCGAATTGGTCATGATGGGAGAAATGAAGTTTTTCTCACCCTTCATATAATCGATGATTTTGTAGGGAGGTCCTCTGCGCGACTTGTAATCCTCCTCGAACTCTTGCTCTGTGAGGTACTGACAAAAAGTATTCAGACCTTCATCCATCCAAGTCCACTGTCGTTCGTCGCTGTTGATGATCATTGGGAAGAAGTTGTGACCTACTTCGTGAATGATCACTGAAATCATACCTCTTCTAGTGCGGTCGCTGAAGGTTCCATCGGGGTTTGGTCTTCCGCCGTTGAAGCAAATCATTGGGTATTCCATTCCAATGGACGCCGAGTGAATCGACCAGGCAACCGGGTACGGATACTCGATGGTATGACGAGAGTAAGTAATTAAGGTTTGCGCTACGGCACGTGTACTGTATGTTTCCCAGAGTGGGTTTCCCTCTTTTGGATAGGCCGACATGGCCATGGAAACTTTTGATTCCAATTGAACTGCCATGGCATCCCAAATGAATTTTCTTGAAGATGCAAAGCCAAAATCTCGAACGTTTTCCGCTTTGTACTTCCAAGTCTTAGTGCCTTTTGATTTCTCTGACGATTCATTGGCGATTGCCTCATCCTGGGTCACAATCATCACTGGATCTTTGAAAGACTTCTTCGCTTCCTCTAGGCGCTTCATTTGAGCCGCGCTTAGAACTTCTTTCGGGTTTTGAAGTGTTCCTGTAGAAGCAACAACATGATCGGCTGGTACCGTTAGGTTCACTTCGTAGTTTCCAAATGGGAGCGTAAACTCTCCTCGACCAAGGAACTGTTTGTTCTGCCAGCCTTCCACCTCATTGTAAACAGCCATGCGTGGAAAGAACTGGGCGATGGTGTAGAGGTAATTGTCGTCTTTTTTGAAATATTCAAATCCAGACCTTCCGCCAATTTTAGCTCGCTCATTGATGTTGTACCACCAGTCGATATTGAAGGAAAAGCTTGAACCCGGAGCCAAAGGTTTTACCATGTCAATTCGCATCATGGTTTTATTGATGTTGGCCATCAACGGAACGCCCGCAGTGTCCTCCACACGGTCGAGTTTGAAGCCGCCGTCGAAATCTATTTCGTCACGCTTGAGACTGTACAAGCTGTAGGTGTTACTCAAGTCGCCATAACTGATCTTTTTCGTGTCGGAATCTTTAGCCCGAACATTCTGATCCAATTGAACCCACAAATACTTTAGAGTATCAGGAGAAAAGTTTGTGTACGTGATGCGTTCCTTTCCATAAATCACTTGCTTTTCGTCGTCCAAGCGAATGTCCATTTTATAGTCGGCCTGCTGCTGGTAGTACTCATGTCCCGGAGCACCTGAAGCTGTGCGGTATGAGTTTGGAGTAGGAAGTTCTTGGTAAAGCTGTCGGAACTTATTCTGATTATAGTTCTCTTGTGCGGTTCCAGCAAAAAAGCTGAACAATAAGGCTACTGAGAATACTGTTTTCAAATTTGGGAGAATACGTAGCATGCTGGCTATGGGATTGTTTGAAAAATCAACTGTATTGAAAGCAAAAGACAAATACTTGTCACTCCAAAGCTCCACCATTTATGTTGGAGCTTTAATATTGATGTGGTAAAAATAAGAAGGCTAGCAATGCAGAGTACGATTCCTATTTGACCGAACTCTACGCCTAGATTAAAGGAGAATAAACTTGATAAAAGGGAGCAGCTGCCTCCACCCAAAAGTGGCTTTAGGTTGTTCGAAAAACCCATTCCATGAATGGTTCCAAATAAGAGAGTCATGGCATACTGAACCCACAATCCGGTTTTAAGTTCGCGTTTCGACGTGAGAAAAAACAGCACCCACAATGCACTTATGAATATGGTAATGGGAATGAAAAACTCAATCCACGCAGAGTTGAAAGAGATGATGTTCAAGACCGACAATGCAAGAGTAAGGCTGTGCCCGACGGTAAAAGCGGTGAGTAGAACTAAAATTAGCTTCCATTCTTTGATTTGAAAAGGCGCCGTTAGAACAAGAACGAACAAGAGGTGGTCGTATGCTTGAAAGCTAAATATGTGCTTAAAGCCAAGTTGAAGAAAAATCCAAAATTCAGACACCTTTCGTTACTTTCGATTACGAAGAATTTGCGAATATGAAGAAATTTCTCCTTTTCATTTTTTGCCTGATGATTCTAGACTCTGCAAGTGCTCATCCACTTTATGTAAGCATCACACAGATAGAATTCAATCAGCAAAAAAAACGTCTGGAAGTCAGTATAAAGGTTTTTCAAGACGACTTACTCAAAGCACTTAAAGCTGAAAGAGCCAGTATTCTTGAGCCATGTGGGGAAGGAGAAGGAATTCAAAACCTTCTGGAAGAATATCTGAAAAAGAACTTTGATGTTGTGGTGAAGGAAAAACATCTAAAAATCGACTTCTTGGGGTCGAAATGCGAAGACGATGACATCATCTACCTATTCGTGAGTCTTGATTTAAAAAATGCACCTGAAGAGCTCTTTGTTAAGAACAGCATTCTGTTCGACCAGCTTGAGTCTCAGGAGAACATAGTTCACATTAACATCGGAGAAAAAAAGCGAAGCTTATTGCTTAACCTTCAGCGTCCTGAGGCTTCAGCTCGTTTCGATTGAGACTTTCTTTGCCTTCAAAAAGATTGTCGATTTTCCCTTGCGCACTTACCCGATAACACGACATATCTCTGTGGAATACCGATGGTTTCATTATGGAACTTCCTAAGAGCATGCGTGCACAACTCATAATTCCCTCTACGATTGAAGGATGCGGATGAACAAGTTCGGCCAATTCGTGGATTCCCATTTTTTTCTTGATGAGCAATGCCATGGCTTCAATGGTACTTGATGCGTGATTTCCCATAGCGCGCATACCGAGAATTCGCATTTCCTCATCGTCGGTGACCAGAATTTTAAAAAATCCCGTAGTATTCCGCTGAGCGATTGCACGTCCAACCAACTTGTATGGCATTTTGGCGCATCTGTAGGCAATTCCTTTTCTCCTAGCTTGAATCTCATTCATGCCTACGCCTGCAACTTCAGGATTTAAGAACATGATGGTTGAGATGTTCTCGTAAGTCATCGGAGTTGGCTTTTGAGAATAAATTCGTTCCACCGCGAACCTACCTTCCATCTCTGCGATGTTTACAAGAGCAATGTCTGCAGTAAAATCGCCCACAGCATATATATTCGAAATAGATGTTTGAGTTTCATTGTCAACGGCATAACCGCGGATGTCTAACTCCATGCCGACTCTGTCCAGACCAACATTCTCGACATTGGGAACACGACCTACAGAAACCAAGGCTTTTTCAACGGTATAAATTTCTTCCCGACCGTCTTCGCAAAGAATTGTGTACTGAACCTTTCCGTCGACTTGAATCATCTCCTTCAAGCTGGAGTTTCTATGAATCGTAACGCCATTGGCTTCTAAGTTCTGTGCAACGTTCCGGGAAATGTCTTCGTCTTCGAAAGGAAGGATTCGATCTTGCTTATCGATGAGATAAACTTTAGTTTTTCCAAAATTGCTGAAGATGGTTGCGAATTCACACCCGATTACACCCGCACCTAAAATCACAATGCTCTTTGGGAAATCTTCAAAGCTCGAAATGCCATCGCTCGTGACAATTACCTTTTCATCGATGGGAATGTTGGATAAATAACGTGGACGGCTTCCGATGGCAATGATGATGTTATCTGCCTCAAAGTTCTTAGTGCTTCCGTCTTCGAGCTCCACACTTACCTCATTCTTGCCCACCAACTCTGCCCTTCCTTGCATGAAGGTGAGATCAGCTTGACGCTCCAAAACTTCAACCTGTTCTTTGAGCTGAGCGTGGCGTTCGTTCACTGCCCGACGCATTTCACCAATTACATCTTGGTAGTGGATTTCACTATCGTAGACAACAAAACCTTTGTTCGTCGAACGTGTTACTTTGAAAGCTTCGGAGAGCTCCCATAAGGTTTTGGACGAAAGGGCTCCATTCCAAATCCCAGCTCCTCCCAATCGATTCTTCTCAATCAATAAAACGCGTTTTCCAAAATCGAGTCCACGCATCGCAGCTGCATAACCAGATGGTCCTGCACCAATTACACACAAGTCAAATTTCTCCATAAACGAATGGCTTTGGGCCTATGACCAATAAAGGTAGGAAAAGCTTATGAAGTAAAGGCAAGGGCGAGCTTTCTTGAAGCCAGAACGAAAAAGAAAAAGTGCGAGCTGAGCTTATACCAGCCCCATTACCTCTTTCATCTTCTGACCAATCTCGGCAGGCGATTCAACAACATGAATACCACATTCACGCATCACTTGCATTTTGGCTTCAGCAGTATCGTCTTTTCCGCCAATGATTGCACCTGCGTGGCCCATCTTTCTTCCTTTCGGAGCAGTTTGGCCGGCGATAAATCCTACGACTGGCTTGGTTCCATTCGCTTTCACCCAATAGGCCGCATCGGACTCCATACTTCCACCAATCTCACCAATCATGATGATTCCATCCGTATCTGGATCTTCCATCAACAACTGAACAGCATCTTTTGTAGTCGTTCCAATAATTGGATCACCACCGATTCCAATGGCAGTTGACTGTCCCATTCCGAGCTTCGTCACTTGGTCTACCGCTTCGTAAGTAAGGGTACCTGATCGAGAGACGATTCCGATTCTTCCAGGATTGTGAATGAAACCAGGCATGATACCAACTTTGGCCTCACCTGGAGTAATAACACCTGGACAGTTTGGACCAACAAGTCGACAATCTTTATCGCTTAGGTATTCTTGAACGATGACCATATCCTTTGTAGGTATTCCTTCAGTGATGCAAATGATCACTTTAATCCCAGCATCGGCCGCCTCCATAATCGCATCGGCTGCAAAGGCAGGTGGGACAAAAATTACAGAAACATCAGCACCAGCCATCTTCACTGCATCTTCTACAGTATTGAATACAGGCTTACCGAGGTGCTCTTGCCCACCCTTTCCAGGTGTAACTCCACCAACTAAATTACTTCCATATTCAATCATTTGCTCGGCGTGGAAGCTTCCTTCACTACCGGTAAATCCTTGAACGATAATCTTTGAATTCTTATTTACGAGTACGGACATTGGGCTGATTTCTTAGGTGGTCAAAAGTAGAAATATTTGACTGCTCTGCTCGGGATTTTTATGCACCGACGCGATCAATTTTTTTCTTTTTCGTGAGCCCCTCTTCAATGTATTCAATTACTTGCCCCGCGATGTTCAATCCTGTTGCTGCTTCTATGCCCTCCAAGCCAGGTGATGAATTCACCTCAAGAATAAGCGGACCTCTCTCAGATTCTAGCATGTCAACCCCGCATACATTGAGTCCCATAGCCTTGGCTGCTTCTATGGCAGCTTGCTTATAGGATCGAGGAAGTCGAACTTTTGCGGCACTTCCACCTCGGTGCAAATTCGATCTAAAATCTCCTTCAACACCTTTTCTCTTCATGGCTCCAACAACTTTCCCATTCACTACAAAGGCACGAATGTCTTCACCTTTGGATTCTTTGATGAATTCTTGAACCAAGATGTTCGCCTTCAAACCATAGAATGCTTCGATGACCGAGGTAGCCGCCTTATTGGTCTCCGCCAACACAACACCAATCCCTTGCGTTCCTTCAAGTAGCTTAATCACTACTGGTGTACCTCCTACTTCAGTGAGTAATGAGTCCACTTGCTTCGGGTGATTCGCGAAAACTGTTCTCGGGATACCGATTTTATGTCTTGAAAAAATCTGAACACTTCTCAATTTATCGCGGCTCCGGGTGATGGCAATGGAAGAGTTCGTTGCGAATACTCCACTCATTTCAAACTGGCGCACGATGGCCGTTCCATAAAAGGTGACACTGGCGCCAATACGTGGTATGATTGCTTGTAAATCAGTGATTTGCTCACCCTTGTAAAGCACTTTAGGCTTCTCTATATCGCAGGAAATTGAGCATTTCAAGTGATCCAAAACCAACATTTCATGGCCTCTTTCCTTTCCAGCTTCAACCAATCTTGAGGTTGAATAAAGTTGTGGATTCCTAGAGAGTATTGCTATTTTCATTTTTGATTTTTGCGACCTTCTCAAGGTTTATTTTTTCTCTTGCAGTTTGTGTAGATAGCGCTTATCAGGGTTTTGTCGACCCAACATTTCAGCCGCTAAGTAGGCACCGCTCACGTCGACCAAATATTTTTTTCTCAAAAATCGACGCCCTAAGAGTACAGGGAATCTCATGCTTATTCTGTTCGAAAGGGTAAACTCGGTTTTGTAAGCCCTTTTATAAACTTTCACCCGCAAAGCAACCACAAATCGCTTCTCAGTGCTCCCATTTGAACTTTTAATAATTCTCTTTTTGAAAGAGTCAAAAACTATCTTTTTAGAATGGTCTCCTAAAAGGTAGCACTCAAGCAATTCCTTACCATCCTTTTCAATCACTCGGATGTGACTGGCATGCAAGGCGCTTGATTTAGCTCCAGTGTCGACTTTTGCTTTCACATCTTCCTTTCCCAAATCCGGGAAGTGCGCCAATTCATATTTTCCGAGGATAATGTTTCCTTTCATTCTGGTGGCAAAAATAGTTCTTCTGGAAACTCGGAAATACTCGCTGCAATTTTTCGTTTTCTTTGAGAGTATGAATAAGCAAATGCTTGCTGTCTTCCTTGGCTTAATTCTCAGCCTGATTTCATTCCTTGGGCAGGCTCAAGACAAGCCAGATTTAGTTCAATTCAGTGGAGTTGTTGTAAATGGTGAAAACTTGCAGCCGGTTCCGTTCGCAAGCATCATGATCAGCAATACAAATAGAGGAACTGTTACAGATTATTACGGCTACTTTTCCTTCGTCGCACAATTGGGTGATACGATAGAATTCGGATCCGTTGGCTATAAAACAGCCGATTACATCATTCCTGACACCCTGAGTTCTGAGCGATATTCACTCATTCAAGTACTCACCATTGATACCATTATTCTTCCAGAAGCTCGAATCTACCCTTGGCCTTCTCCGGCTCAGTTTAAACAAGCTTTTCTCAACCTCGACATTCCAGCCGACGATTTAGAACGTGCCCGAAAGAATCTGGCGCAAGCCGCAATGAGAGAACGAGTTCAAGAAATGCCCATGGGCCCAGGAGCCAATTTCAAATACCAGCAGAATCTCTATCAATCACAACTTTACTACGCAGGACAAGCTCCACCAATCAGCTTGTTGAATCCAGTGGCCTGGGCTCAATTTATATCGGCCTGGCGAAATGGAGACTTCAAGCGAAATAAAGGGAAAAGGTAGCCAGCCAAAAAACGTGAATGCCCAGTAGTGCAATTGTGCCTTATGTGTATCTTTCACTAAGTCAAAGGGTCAAATCTTAACGAATCTTAAAATGTTTGCTCGTCCAGTCAATTGTCGCGCAAAACACTTTTAAATAGCTTAAGAAAGTCAATTTTTGACTCAGTAATCCAAATCTATATCCAATGAAGAAGAATCAGTCTAGAATTTTAAAAGGCACCTTGCTTGCCGGTACCTTGGTTGGGGCAGGAGCACTTACAGCTGACGCTACAACTCTTTTTGAGTACACCGACTTAGGTTCTGGTTCTGAAATCAGAGCTGAACTTATCACCAATTCATCTATTGACCTTGTATCTGCCAACGAATTAAAATGTGGCGAGGGTAAATGTGGTGAAGGTAAATGCGGTGAAAGCAAAGGAGACAAAAAAGCCGATGGAGCCAAAACCGACAAAAAAGCTGACATGAAAGCTGGTGAAGGTAAATGCGGTGAAGGCAAATGCGGAGAAAGCAAAGGCGACTCCAAAAAGGCCGATGAGAAAAAAACCGATGAGAAAGCCGGAGAGCACAAATGCGGCGAAGGTAAATGTGGTGAAGAATAATTCCCATACTCATCCATAATCAAACAAAAGAAAGGGCTTCCACCACTAGGTGGACAGCCTTTTTTTATGCAAGAAAATATGTTGGAAGATCAGGTAGGAATAGGTTTTAGAAGAGATTTCGGCGACTCCTTCTTGGAACAAAAGGATCTCAAACCTGCATTCATTGAGGTTGCACCAGAGAACTGGATTAATCTCGGCGGATACTGGAAAAAAGTCTTTGATCGCGTCACTGAGGAATACCCTTTGGTGTGCCACGGTCTGTCCTTATCCATTGGGAGCCCCGATCCGCTTGATTACGATTTCTTGAAGGAGTTGAAAGTCTTCCTAGATCAATACAATGTTTCCATTTATTCTGAACACCTGAGTTATTCAAAGAGTCAGAATGCACACCTCTACGATCTCCTTCCCATTCCCTTTCGAGAAGATGCCGTGAAACACATCGTTGCTCGAATCATAGAAGTGCAAGATTTCTTGGAGCGCCCGCTGGTGATTGAAAACGTGAGTTACTACACTCCAGTTGCAGCCGAAATGAAGGAAGAAGAATTCATCTCTGCCATCGTGCAGGAAAGCGGTTGCAAGCTCCTCTTGGATGTGAACAACGTGTATGTCAATGCATTCAATCACAACTACGATGAGAAGGACTTCATCTCTGCCTTACCGCTAGAATCAGTGGCCTACATGCATATGGCTGGGCATACACAGTTCTCAGACGATTGCATCATCGATACGCATGGAGAGGACATCATAGATCCGGTATTTGACTTGTTCGAATGGACACTTAAAGATTTAAAACCCGTGCCGGTTCTTCTTGAAAGAGACTTCAACATTCCTGAATTAGACAAATTGAATTTGGAAGTGGAGCAATTGCGTGGAATCATCCAAAAAGTTCGGACCAAAACTGTGAGTCATGCTTAAAGAAGATACTCAGAAGCATCAAGAAGATTTGGCCACATACGTCCGAAAGGGGGTATTCGACGACACGCCTCCGGGCATCACTCCAGATCGGGTCTTTCATTACCGTCGTCTGGTCATCAACATCGTTCGAGATGGATTGGCACGAGCCTACCCGCTTACCAAAAACTTACTCCCACCCAAGCAATGGGATAAGTTGGTAAAGAGTTTTTTCGAAGAGCACGATTGTCAGGCGTATCAAGTTTGGCGCATGCCAGGTGAATTCTACGACTATGTTCTAGGGCTTGAACTTGATTTGAAAAGTAAATTTCCCTTCCTGGAAGAATTGATGGAGTTTGAGTGGACGGAAACGGAGCTTTACGTTCATCAAGACGTCGACATCAGCCCATACAAGGACTTAGAACAAGGATGGGATGAGAAGGCACTGATATTCAATCCCTACTTAAGCCTTAAGAGTTTCACTTACCCAGTCCATCGTCAAAATGCCAAGTACATTACTGCCGATAAAAAAGGGCGCTACTTCCTCCTCGTTTATCGCGACGTAGAAGAAGGAAAAGTGCACTTCATGGATGTAAGCGCATTTCATGTCTTTCTCGTGGAAGCATTGTTCGATGGATCAAAAACGCTCATCGAACTTTTACCAGAGGCCGCCAAACTCTTCGGCTTAGACGATTTGACTGTCCTTAAAAATGAGGCGGAGAAGTTTCTAGAAAGTCTCTCCTCAAAAGGGGTTCTTTTAGGCCAGAGTGCCTAACGTACAATCGTCTTCATGCCTTCTTCGCGCAGATAGTAAATCAAGATGTCGCGCACGTCGTTCTTTAGCTTTCCATCAAGGAAGGAACTCTTTTTATTGGACTTCATTTCACCTAAATACTCGAGATTGGCTTCTTTTCCAGAGGCTAGGAATTCAGGCATACAAACTGAGTATTCCTGCTCAAAATCCAAGGCAGTTTTTCCGACATACCAGGTTCCTTCCTGCTTAAAAATATTTGCAGTTTGAAGAAAACCACCGGTACCAATGTTTTTGTAGATGCCGAGATCGAGTGTTTTTTGAAGGTCTTTTCCGCTCATTTTGAGTTCTACAATCGCGCCTCCAAATGGAAGCATATTCAGCACATCCTTTTCCGCGATCGACTTCTCAATGAAATCGTCGTAGCGAATGCTTCCACCATTTAAAATGGCACAATCAGCTTCTGGATAAAGATGTAAGAAGGAGCTTCCTATGACTTGCCCCATTGGAACCATTTTAGATCGCACTGAAGTTTCTCTTACATCCATCCACTCTTCAACAGTTGCTACTGTTTCGTATGGCTTATAGCTCATCTCTTTCAAAGCCTCATTTTCGATGGCCATCCATTTGTCGACCACCTCTTTTACACCTGGATCTTCTGGAATGCTCTCGTCGATAACAATCTTTTCAGAATTCACTACGAGCGTGTCCATCTCGGAATAGTATTTCAGATTGTGAACCCAAATACTTTTTGCGTTGGCGTCTGCCTTTGCAATGACAGTCCCTCCTACCCGCTCGTACATCGAGCTGTGATCGTGACCACCCATAATCAATCGCAATTGAGGCAAACGCTTGGCCATTTCCCGATCGCTTTCAATTTCCAAATGAGAAAGAGCAACAGCAAATTGGCACTTATCAATCATCTGCTCCAAACTCGATTTGGTGGCCAAATACACTTGACTGTAGTTCACATAGTCCTTCTGATTGAAAGGCAAGGTCATTCCAAGGATGCCCATTTGTAAAAAGCCTCCTTGACCATCGGGTTGTTGATGAAACATCCACTGCGGAAGTTCTGCGTCGGCTCCTCCACGTTTCTGCGTAAAATAAGTTGCACCTTGAGGTATCTTGTGAAAGACGTTTGTA
>Ga0206131_10006410_pt1 | contig 12038 bp, 1 predicted proteins | sample Helgoland_Spring_FD_148636 | JGI IMG/M metagenome (GOLD analysis project Ga0206131, IMG submission 148636) | Pelagic subsurface seawater microbial communities from Kabeltonne, Helgoland, North Sea - Helgoland_Spring_Bloom_20160517_1 | ecosystem: Environmental > Aquatic > Marine > Epipelagic ... | reverse complement strand
GATGCATTAACAGTAACTGGTGCTGCTTCAGTCGGTGGTAACTTCTCAGTAGATGGTAACGTTACTCTTGGTAATGCTAATTCGGATACAGTAGCTACAACAGGTAACTTAACAGTAGGTGGTAATCTTGTTGTTAACGGTACTACAACTTCTGTTAACTCAACCACAATTACTCTTGATGACCCAGTATTAGTACTTGCTGATAACAGTGGTACTACAGTAGATGGTATCGATAGAGGTGTTAGATTTAAGTATGGTGATGGTTCTGCTACTAAAGAAGGCTTCTTTGGTTTTGACCATCAAACAGAAAGATTTGTATTTACTAAGGACGAAGATTTTAGTGGCGGAGAAGACGCTTCTTCACCATGGCATGACGCACAATTTGGTGGTGTATATGCTGGAGATGTTACAGCTGGTATTAGTACTAATAATACTATTACAACTACTGCTGGTAATCTAGTATTAGATTCCTTTAGTGGTACAATTGATATTAACGATAATGTTGATATCTCTGGTTCTCTTGTTCTTGGTACAGATTTAGCAGTAGCTCACGGTGGTACTGGTCTAAGTGCATTTACTGGAAATGGTGTATTTATTTCCAATTCCGCTGGAACAGCAATTAGTTTCTTAACTGGTACACAGGGAGATGTTATTCAATTTAACAGTTCAGGTAACCCAATTGCTTCTGATATAATTGACGGCGGAACATATTAATCTAACTTTTCTCCTATTATAAATAGAATAAAGGTTTATATAAACCATTATAATTAAACACTCTATATAGAGATTGAACATAGGAGAAGCCAACATTGGCCAGAAAAACAGACATTAGGCTCAGGCGTTCTAATACGGCTGGAGCAACACCATCAGGATCACATCTAAACGAAGGTGAGTTGGCGATCAATACCGCTGACGGTGCCTTATATTTCAAAAAATCCGACTCTACAGTTATTACTGCACATGACAATACTATCATGCATATCGATAGTCAGAATGATCGTGTTGGTATCGGTACTACTAACCCATCTAGTACATTTCAAGTCGAAGGTACTGGCGATTATTTAGCCAACTTTAAATCATCTGACGCCACTTCAGGTATTAAATTAACAGATTCAAGTTCTCAAAGTAGAGTTGTTAATATATCTGGTCATTTAGCATTAGTAGCCGATGCAAATAATAACAGTAGTAATTCCACTATAAGATTTAATATTGACACTGCATCAGTGGCTGCTAGTGATTCAAGTATGATATTGACTTCTACTGGCTTAGGTATTGGAACGGCTTCACCCGCGTTTAAACTTTCAGTTAACTCAGGCACAAGCGACTATCCAGCACATTTTGAATCCACAGATAATAAAGCCGCTATTATTATTGCTGATGACGATACCACAATATATGTAAGTGCAGAAAGTAATAGAGCGTCTTTAGGTATGCAACCAGGACTTCACGTTAATAATTTGAATGTAATGAATACAGGTTATGTTGGTATCGGAACTAGTAGCCCTGCAAGAAGATTAACTGTTGAAGGCGCTTCTGGAGATAACTTACCAGCAAGATTTATTGGTGGTGCAAATACCACTCATGGTTCTATTGAGTTTCAAGATCCTACAACAACAGCAGATTATAAAGTTGTCATTGGTTCTAAAAGTGATGATCTGTATTTTCAATCTGGTGGTAATGAAAAAGCTAGATTAACTTCTGGTGGGTTTTTAGGTATCGGAAATAGCGCGCCGAGCGCAAAGCTTCATGTAAGTGGTGGTGATATATTAATTGATAATAATAATTCTCTATCGTTTGAAAATGTTGCAGGCACACAAAGAGATATATTAACATATAACTCTAGTAATAAAGTTAGATTAGATAATCCTGGTGGAAGTACGGTTGATTTAAATAATGATACATTAATTGTACATAGACACGGAAGAATTGTTACTGGTAAAGCTGGTCAATCATGGACAAACGGCTATTCCAGAAATATAACAATACAAAATATTACGGATAGTACAAATAACGGATTTGGAGTATGGAATGCATTTATTGGTACTAATCTAAGATATGATACTGTAAATAATACTTTTGTAAGAGCTTCAGATCAAAGCAGTAGTAATTGGGGTAATATTGCAGCACAATTCTTTAATGGTGCTGCTGGCAATACTGATCCTGCTATTGATTGGGTAACTGATATTCCAAATGAATCTGTCAGTGATGCGAGTGAAGTAAATGTAAGCGGATCTACACTTGTAGGTCTATCAAAAATGACTCTTACAACTGGAGGTTCTCTTGGTATTGGTACAAGATCTCCTGATGGAGAACTGCACGTATTAGGAACTGGTGGTGGAAATGGTGACATTTATGTTGAAAGAACATCAGGTGCAAAGATACATTTACAAGCTCAATCAGCAAATGGAAAAATAGGAACTTCCTCAAACCACAATTTAGGTTTAAACACTAATGGAACAACTCGAGTGACAATAGACACTAACGGCCGAGTTGGTATCGGAACTACTTCACCAGCAGATGAACTTCATGTTGATGGCAGCGGAGATACATCTGTTCGTATCACAACAACTAGCACCACAGCAGAACCAAAATTAGTTTTTGTTGACGGTTCAGGAGATTACTCATCTTTAGAAAAAGTTAATAGAGATATAAAGATAAAAGCATTTAATACAGATGTAGCATATTTTACTAATAGTGGAAGAGTTGGAATTGGTACAAGTTCCCCTGATGCTAATTTAGATATTGAGAGTGATTTACCCACAATTCGATTAACTGAAACTGATGATAGTACGTACTCAGAAATTTCTCAGAGCTTTGGTTATTTAACAATTAATAACGATGCTGGTAATAGCGGATCGGGCGATGCTATTATTTTTAAAGTTGATAATTCAGAAAAAGTAAGATTCGAATCTGGCGGTAGTGTATTAATTGGCAATGCTACTAATTTTTCAGATGCTAGTGCAGACGACTTACAAGTAGGTAATACAACAGGTGCGCATGGTATATCTATCATGTCAAATAATTCACATAATGGTAATCTCTTTTTTGGAGATAATGATAATAATGATGCCGGTAGAATTGCATATAATCATACAAATAACAGAATGGAGTTCTATACAAATAGGTCTCAAAGAATGGTTATTACTTCAGCTGGTAATGTAGGTATTGGAACAAATGCAGCTGCGCAAAAATTAGATGTTAGAGATGGTGATATTACAACAAGAGATTCTACAAATACAAACTATGCTCAATTAAGTCGATATGTCGGTCTAATATTAAAAGGTAATGGAACAGGTACAAGAAGTATTAAAACACCAAATACCGATGCACTTACATTAGGAACTAATGATACAGAAAGAGTAAGAATTACAAGTGGAGGAAATGTTGGTATTGGAACGAGTTCGCCATCTGCAACCTTAGAAGTTTCGCATGATAATAATAGTACCGTAGATATTATGAGATTGAGAAATGGAGATTCTCTTTATAGCCAATCGTTCCTCTTCCAGTTAGACACTAGTAAAGATATGGTAATTACTGGAGGAAGTAGTAGTGGTGGAATAAAATTTGTACCCGGAACTAGAGGCGTAACTGTTAGCAATAAATTAGTAGTAGGAGATACTTTTTCAATTAGAGAAGATGGTACAAATGATGAGATTAAATCTACTGGAAATGTATTATACGTAAAAGCTACTGAGTATAGTTTTCAAGATAATAGCAGTAATGAAAGAATCTCTATTAATTCATCAGGTGCTATTGAATTTAATAATGCATATACATTCCCAACCTCAATTGGTAGTGCAGGTCAAGTTCTTAAAGTTCCATCAAGCGGTACACAATTAATATGGGCCGCTGATGCAGGCGGTGGGTCTGCTACAGTTCTTACAGATACTGATGGTGATACAAAAATTCAAGTAGAAGAAAGTGCTGATGAAGATATAATCAGATTCGATACTGCTGGCACTCAAAGAATGGTAATCACAGATGCTGGCAGGGTTGGTATTAACACACAATCGCCAGCTGCAATGCTTCATGTAAACGGAGGAATTGTTGCAGTAGGTGATGGAACAAATACTACATATTATGAAGAAGATAAAATACATTCTTATGCTACTTCAGGATTTATTATTGATGGTAGAGAAGGCATTACATTAGAAACTACTAGCGATGATAAAGATATTACATTTAAAATTAATGATTCTGTAAACGGTCTTCAAACATATATGACTGTTGATGGTGGTGAAGGAAGAGTAGTATTTAATAAGTGGACACGACACGTTGATAATGCTAGAATCCTTGTTGGTACTGGAGGAGATTTATCATTATATCACGATGGTACACACAGCTTTGTTTCTAATACTCAAGGCAGTTTATATATACGTTCATCTAATACGGTTCAAATAGAAAACAGTTCTGGTAATGATATGATAACCGCTCAATCGGGTGGTGCAGTAACTCTTTTCCATAATGCATCTTCTAAGTTAGCCACTAAATCGGACGGTGTAGATATCACTGGTGAATTACAATCTGATTCATTAGATGTAGATGGAAACGCAGACATCTCAGGTAACTTAGCTCTTGGCGGAAATTTAACTGTTAATGGAACAACTACTACTATTAATACTGCTACTCTAGATGTAGAAGATAAGAATATAACTCTGAATTATGGTTCAGGAGATACATCAAGTTCTGCTAATGGTGCAGGTATTACAATTCAAGATGCTGTAAATAGTACTACAGACGCTACTATTTTATGGGACGCCTCAAATGATGAGTTTGATTTCTCTCATCCAATAAAAGTGGCTGGAAGTTTAGGTGTTACTAATATTGTAACAAATAAAGTTGTCAAATTTAATGGATCAATATTAGATGATTCTAATATTGCCGATGATGGTTCTACTATTACATTGGGTAGTAATACTGTTGTAAATGGAGCTACAGATTTTAATGGTGGTGTATCTGTTAATGTAGATTCTTCATCTACAAGTCTTGGAAATCACCAAGCGGCTTTAAGAATCGATAATACAAATACTACTACAAATAATTGGGCAGCTTTAGTATTTGATTCTAATAATGGATCTAGTGCTGAAGTTTCAGCACGATTTACTGACCATGCAAATAATTATGCTGATCTCTATTTTGCAAATAGAGGTTCTGGTGGTTATACAACTAAAATGTTAATCAGTCAAGACGGCAGTGTTGGTGTTGGAACAACGACTCCAAAAGCTAAACTTCACGTATCAGGAGGAGGATACTTTACAGGATTTAATAATCCAAACGGTAGCGGAGTATCAGGATTAGAAATAGGATATGATGGTAGTAAAAGTGTTTTACAAAGCTATGACAGAGCTAATGGTGCTTATAAAGCTATAAACATAAATGCAAGTTCTGCGTCATTTACCCAAGGAGGCGTTGGTATTGGTCTAGGTACTACTGCTCCTAGTTATAAACTTCATGTTAAAGAAACTGGAGTAAACGGGGGTGCCATTTATGTAGAGGATGGAACTAGTTGGTTAAGAGTAATTCCTAATCTAGGCGGAAGTGGATTTAATCCAATGTCCGTTGCTGGAGATATTGGACTTATATTTTCTAATGATAATGATAGTACTACCGCTAGTTCATCGCTTGGTTTATTAATTGCTCCTCATTCCACTAGTGCTGGTGGAATAAAAATATTAGAAGATGGACGTGTTGGCATTGGAACAACTACTCCAAATAGTAGATTTACAGTAAATACTACAACCACTGGAGACGGAATAGAACTACAATCAAGTGAAGTTTCTATTGCAAAATTATCAAGATCTGTTGTTGGTAGCACTGTTGTTGCTTCCCTTGATGGGGTAAGTGGTAGACCAATTCATATTGGTGGAGTTGTAAACGAAGATGTGATATTAGGAAATGCTGGCGGTAATGTTGGTATTGGAACTGCTGTACCTACTGATAAATTACATGTAATTGGTAATATTAATATTGTTTCAAATAAGATTTATAATGGCGCAAGTAATAACTCTGCTGGATTAGAACTTGGCGGTAATAGAGTTAATTTACATGGTTACAGTGGTATAAGATTTTATTCGTCTGCTGCAGGTATAGGTTCTCAAACAGAACGAATGAGAATTGAGGATGATGGTAAAGTTGGTATTGGAGTTACTTCGCCTGGAAGAAAGCTTTCTGTTGGTGGTGCAATTGAATTAACAACAGCTGATACTACTGTGCATAGCAATCATGCTGCTATTAGACGTGGTAGTGCGGGTGAAATGTTCTTAGATGCTCCAGGCGATATTCACGTAAATTTAGATACTAATAATAATAACACAGATAGAGCCTTTAGAATTAGAACTAATGCTACTACTACAGATTTATTTACTGTAAATGAAAGCGGTAATGCTACGCTTTCGGGAAATCTTGAAACTACATCATATCTATCATCTTCTGCAGGAGCATACTTTAATACAAACACGGGTAGTAATCCTGTGTATATCACAAGACAAGGTAATACTAACGAATCACTTAAAATATATACTGATGATGCCGGTGCAATCTTTGAAAGTATACAAGACGAAAGTTCAGATAATTATGGTAATTTTATATTTGCTATGGATTCTGGTGTCACTGAACCTTACTTTGATATTAGAAAAGGCACAGCATCTTCTGGTACAAAGTTTAGAGTAGATGGTAGCGGTAATGTTGGTATTAATGAAGCTGATCCTGATTCTAGGTTACACATTACTGGTACAGATGGTGGTTGGGATAAGCACATTACTATTGAACATAACTCTAGTGATATAGGCAAAATCTTAGTTGATACTGATGGCATAAAGTTTAGAAACATGAGTAGTGGTAATGGCTTCTACTTTAGAGATAATTCAAATGCCACACAAATGATTATTGATTCAACGGGTCAGGTTGGCATAGGAGTAGGTTCAAACCCAGGACAAACACTAGACGTAGGTGGTATTATAAGATCAAGTGCTACAAATCCACAAGTAAGAATACATACATCATCTGGTACAGGTACAGGATATTTAGTGTACGGCGATTCTACAGACGATGATGTAGGACAAATATATTATAGCCATGCTAATAACGAAATGGGATTTATTGTTAATGGCGGATCTGCCAAGATGTTAATTAATAGCTCAGGTAATGTTGGTGTTGGTGATGGTTTCGGTACACCACAATCTACTTTACATGTTCAATCCCCATCTGCAGATGGTTCAGGCATAAGAATTAGTAGAACTGGTAGCTCGGGTTATATGCAATTATATCCTGCATATAGTGGAATTCCAACAATAATGAGTAATAATGCTGGCCTACACTTAGGATATGCTAGTAATACTGCAGGTATTCGAATACACACTGGAAATAAAGTTGGTGTAAATCAAACCGCACCTAAGGCTTCTTTCCAAGTTGAAGAATATGGTATTGATACAAGTTCAACAAGCACCTCAGCAACAACACAAGTAACAATACATTCTTTCCCTATTGCTGATTTTAGAACTGCTAGATTTACAATTCAGATTACTAATACTACAGATTCTACATATCATAGTACAGAGATCATTGCTGTTCATGATGGAACAACTGCTAATATTACAGAGTTTGGAGAAGTTCATACCGGTTCATCAGTAGAAGCAACATTTGATGCAGACATATCTTCAAATAACTTTAGATTAAGAGCAACTCCAACATCTACTAATTCTATGATATTTAAAGTTGTTTGCCATTCTATCACTATTTAAAAATATAACTTGTATAAATAGTATTATATAAATTACCGTGGACAGTGAAACGGAGAACGCATGGCAACAGATCACAACTTTAGAATAAAGAACGGCCTAGAAGTAGGCGGTCAATTAATAGTCAATTCATCAGGGCAACTTGTTGTATCGTCAGTATCATCACAATTACAATTTCTCGATAATGTAAAAGCTAAGTTTGGTAATGGATCAGATTTACAGATTTACCATGATGGTAGTCATAGCAGACTTGTAGATAGTGGAACAGGTAATTTTATTATTCAAGCTGCTCAATTTAGAGTTAATACTTCAAACGATGCAGAAGCAATGATTAAAGCTGATGTTGATGGTGCAGTAACACTTTATTATGACGGTGCAGCTAGATTAGCCACATCATCAGGTGGTATTGATATTACTACTACCGGTAATAATACAGACATAATTTTATCAGAAGGCGGCTCAAATACAGACGCCAGAATAAGAAATTCAAATGGCATTCTCCAATTTGACGCTGACCTTAACAATGAATATGGCAACAGTTCTATTGAATTTAAGGTTGATGGTAGCACAAAGGCTCAAATAGATAGAAATGGCAGACTATACCTAAGTGGAACAACTGCTAACTATCAAACAAGTGATGGTAATTATTTAAGAAACACGACTGCTTTTGGCTATATACAAATCGGGCCAGGTAATGCAGCACACGCTCACTTTTTAACAGACAGAAGTAATTTCTATTTTAATAAACAAATTCAAGTTGATACTGGTATTATTACATCTCATAACGAAGATTTAATTTTAAGAAGAGCACAAGACTCTGGAACAGGTCAGTTAACACTATCAAGAGGTAAATTCTCGGGTGGTTCACAAACCGCAACTGATTTATTAAATAGTTCAACAATGATTGGAGGCTTCCATGCTAACTCTGCATTTGAAGAAGCTCATCACCATTTTTATATTCCAGGATTATCACCTAACCAATTAGCTGGTTCACATCGTAGACATACTCTCACGGTTACAAAAAACGGAACTGCACAATCTGGTGATTTTTCAAATATGTTCTCAGCGAATGGAGTAAATACTTCATTTTCTCATGCTGCAGGATCCACTGATACTATTGTCATTACCATTACAGGTATTGCAATGTCATACGGACAACATGTTGGTGTACAATTTGGCCATCCAACATTTAGAGCAAAAGATATTGATATAGAAGTAACAACTGATAATGGTGCAAACTGGACATCAGTTTATGATGTTACAAACTTCCCTTATGCCTCTGTAGCTCACTATCACGGAGGTAGTGGTACAGCAACTAACGGAATTAGATATACATTTACAAACTTTAATAATACTGGTATGAGAATTAACCAGCTATTCTGTTATGACTATTCAGAAAATGAAATCTATTTCGCAGAAAGAAATCAAGATCAAACAATAAGAGGTAACTGGACTTGGCCAGATAATTACAAAGCTAAGTTTGGATCTAGTGATGATTTACAGATTTATCATAGTGGCACACACAGTTTTATACAAGATACTGGAGTGGGAAGTTTATACTTAGATACAAGTGGTCTTATAGTTAGAAATCCTAGTAATAATGCCAATGTATTAATAGCCACTCCAACTGACGTACAACTATTTGCTGGAGGCGGTACTGCAAAACTTCAAACTGCATCATGGGGTGTTTTAGTTAATGGAATCTTAAACGCTGATGGTCTTCATATTGGTACTGGCGCGTCTGATTTAATTTCTGTTCGCAATGATTCGACCACTACTCAAATTGCAACTTATAGGAATGAACTAGGTGGATTCGTAACTAGAACATATGGCGATCATGGTAATGATGGTACGCTTGTAGAATATCAAGAAAGAGTTGGTGCTGATGGCAATTACGCGTCGATTGGTACTCATGGCGCTCATGCTTTACAGATTAGAACAGGTAATACGAATCGATTAAATATTTCAAGTACAGGTAATGTTGAAGTACAAGGCACAGCGCATTTAATTGCTCCTACTATTAGACTTACAAATAATGGTACTGACACTGCAGCGCATAGAGTTTCTGTCTATGATAGTGGTACAACATCTTATGGTATGATGTTATGGAATGATAGTGGAACTACTGGCGATTGGGCCACAATGATTTATGGTCCTGATCAATCAGATAGAAAAATATCATTCGGTAAAATTAATAATACTACTAGTTTTACTAATCATTCTCATGTTGATGAAATTGCATACTTTGATTTAGATAATCAAAATCTTTATTTAACAGACGGTACATTATTTGCCACAGGAGCAAGTGATGGTGTAGTTGCTAGGAAAGGCGCATTTGGTCCATCGCAACCCGGTTTACATGGAACTTATGATTTATATAACAATGGAACAACTTATTTAAATGGAACAACAATAGTCGATGCTGCTTTAACTGTAACAGATGCATCTTCTGGTATAAAGGTAGATTCATCAGGCCATGCTAGCATACGTATGGATAGAGGTGGAGTAAGCAGCCACAATAATCTTTTATACTATACAAATGGTACATTAGATTGGAGAATTTGGCAGTCTAATGCAACTCATTTAAGAATTAGAGATGAAGGTGATTATCCTTCTAATATGATGTCATTTCAATCTGCAACTGCAGCTGGTAATAGTAAGGTTGGTATTCATACTGATAGTCCTGAATTTCCAGTTCATATTCAAGGAAGCGTTGATGGAGATTTTAATGTAGGAATATTTAATACAAAATCTTATGGAACAGGAACAGGTACTAATGAAACCGCGACATTATCTTTAGGTATAAAAGAGGCTAGTACTACCGCGGCTTCAAGAATATTTGGTCAAATAAGAGTAGCAACTCTTGCTGAATCAGATTCTAGTACTGGTAAAATGACGTTTAATGTAAGAAGTTCAGGTTCTGTAGTAGAAAGAGCTATTTTAGATCATTCTGGTAATTTTACTGTTGATGGTACATTGATAGGTTCTACTGTAAACACAGGACAAGGTGCGACAGAAGTCCACCTAATGAATCAGAATTTAAGAACTACTGATTCACCCACCTTTGCAACATTAAATGTTACAGGTGATTTAAATATTACAGGTGATATTAATACAGTTACCGTTAATGATTTAGACGTTCAAGATAAAACAATTACTGTCGCGGCTGGTGCTGCATCAAGTTCTGCTGCTGATGAAGCGGGTCTTATAATCGGTGGTGCAGGATCAAAAATCCTATGGGATCACGCTGAAGATAAATTCCAATTCTCTCATGGTATTAACTTTGATAGAGATACTTATTCAGAGACTAACCAAAACTTAGGAGTCTATTGGTCAGCATGGGATAAAGAATCAGGTGGAGATAAATCGGACAAGGCTTATATTAGGCATACTGAAAATGTTGGTGGTCATTCAAATTCTGTATTAGAACTTAAATCTGGTAATGATTCAGGAGATGGTATTGCGTTTACTACTCATGCGAGTTCTACATTAAAACATAATAGTAGCAATATTCTTACTGTAGCAAACTTTAGTAGTAATATTACAAACCTATTAACTACAACAACGACTTTTGGTGGTGATGTAGATGGAACATATAATAGTTTAGTCATTGATGTACCTACACAAACTTCTGCGCCTACTGCTTCTACTGGAAGATTATGGTGGGATTCTAATAGTGGCAATTTGAAAATCTATAATGGTTCTGTTTGGGTAACTGCATCGGCGATTCCTGATGTATCAACTAAATATGATAAAACTGGTGGAGCAATTAGTGGATCGGTAAGTATTACTTCAACATTAGCAGTAAGTGGTACAATCACAGGTTCATCAACTATTCAAGGATCTACAATTGTTAAAACTGGTGGTACATCGTCTCAATTCTTAAAGGCAGATGGTTCAGTCGACTCAAGCACATACGTAACTGGTAATCAAACAATCACATTAACTGGTGATGCTTCTGGTTCTGGTACTACAACAATTCCTGTAGTAGTAGCTAATGACTCGCATAACCACTCATCTTCATCTGGCAACTTTAGTGTTGGTGGAACTTTATTTGTACCACAAAAAATAGAGCATACTGGCGATTCAAACACATATATGGAGTTTGATAGTGGCGATCAGTGGAGAGTTGTAACAGGTGGAGTTGAAAGAATACGAGTCATAGGAGGCGCTGTTGGTATTGGCGATATCGATCCGACTGATGGAGATTTAACTCTTAACACGCCTCAACTTCACGTAAAAGGTCCGGACACAGCTAATAAATTTAACTTAGTTGCCAGGTTCCAGGGTGGTAGTGATTCT
>Ga0206131_10006406_pt1 | contig 12046 bp, 9 predicted proteins | sample Helgoland_Spring_FD_148636 | JGI IMG/M metagenome (GOLD analysis project Ga0206131, IMG submission 148636) | Pelagic subsurface seawater microbial communities from Kabeltonne, Helgoland, North Sea - Helgoland_Spring_Bloom_20160517_1 | ecosystem: Environmental > Aquatic > Marine > Epipelagic ... | reverse complement strand
GATTATCGGACATCACCATTTCGTTAGAGCCAAAAACCACAGAAAGCGGATCCCAAGACATCACCCACGGTGCCTTCATAGACCTCCTCCCCGTGGACATAGTGCCTGACTACAACCGGGACGGAAAGATCGAGCAGGAAGACCGCGGGAAGGTTACGGAGACGAATCCATGGCGTTGGTGGATCAATGACGACGATGACAAGACTGTCGAGGAAAGAGGAAATAATGACCGTGATTTCCCGAAACAGAGCTCCTCTGTGAGAGATTGCAATGATCTGGCAATCGATGGCATGCGCGACCTGATTGATTTTTTCCCTCTGCATCTGGATTTAAAGCAGGTCTTGGAAGTTTTGCCTGAAGACAAATACAAGTATGTCCTTAAACACGAGGACGAGGCACTCAAGTTTTGGGAATATCCTACTTGTGTTGTCGATGGTTCAGAGGGAGGCAAAGAACCTAATCGTTATTTGAAAGTTGTGGGTGTGGCACGAGCCCTTAAGGCAAAAGAGCTCAAGCTGGCTTCTTCACAGGGTCAAGAACTCACTTCTATCATGTTACAGAGGGCCAGGGAAGGTAAAGGTGTTGTGATTATTGAAGGTGCCAAGAAGACCGAAAAACCGTTGATCCTTGAAATTATCAAGAAGAGTGACAATAGCTCCATGGCGGAGGTCAAGTTTCCAGTCCGTATAGTGGACGTCGAAAACATGTATCGTCGGGTGAATCTCCGTTCCCATGTTGGGGGTAGTGGAGGTGCGACAACGCAGACAGGCTCACCACCAGATTACCCCGATGAACTTACCAATGGGAAATACTTTGCCTACATTCATGGTTTTAACGTTACAGGAGAAGCGGCTCAAGGTTCCGGCTCCAATATTTTCAAGCGCATGCACCAAATGGGCTCGAAAGCCGGTTATGTTGCTATCAGCTGGTATGGTGATCCGCCTTCACCTATCCCGGCCGGTGGACTGAACAATGACTATCACAGGGCAGTGTGCCATGCATTGAAGACAGGAGAAATCCTTAACAATAGCTTGAATTTTACCAATGGTTCAGAGCTGACAATAGCTGCTCATAGCTTGGGTAACATGGTGGTGAGCCATGCGGTGTCACATCATGGATTACGTCCAGAAAACTACATCATGATTGACGGTGCTGTAGCTATTCAGGCTTACGATTCGGGTCAGGAGTATGGTTCCTCCTTTACTGGGCCAGACGATAAAATGGAAATTCGTATGGTAGAGGATGACTGGAAGCCTTACCAAACTCACTTGTATTCCACTAATTGGCACGAGTTGTTTCCAGCCAATGACGCACGTAATCAGTTGACTTGGAAAGACTACTTCTCTACTGATTTGAATGGCAATTTGTCGAGCGAAGTCTTGGATGTAGCATATAATTTTTATTCACGTGGTGATGATGTAGTTGAAAATCCGGGAACTAGCGAGCAGTTTGGTGATGATTTCAAGGATGATCTTTGGACACTCATTCCTGGTGGAGTGCATGTCAAAGCCGCTCTAGCTCGGCATGCTTGGGTGAATCAGGAGATAGCTAAAGGCGGTCAGAATGCGATCACCCTTGGCGTATTCCATGATCTGAATGGAGGATGGGAGTTTAATTTTCAAAAAGCGCAGTATTTCCGAGGGCTTCCACCTTTGCAGGGATATTATGAATGGGATGTGAATCGCAATGGCCCTACATTTTCGAGGAAATATAATCCTGGTGAAGCAGCAGGGATTCCAAACGATCAGCTTAAGCAGAAGCCTTTCTTCAAGCCGTTTTTATTTCCCGATCTCCATGATCCGGCGAAGGGAAGTGCTGAAGCAGCAAAAACAGAGGTGAAATACAAGACCTTGGCAACTGGTATCCCTGCCTCTTCCTATGCGATTGCTTGCAATGCAATTGATCGAATCAATTTGGGAGGTGGAGCCGTGAATAAAAACTTCAATATAGAAGCACAGTTTAAAAATGGATGGATAGAAAATGTAGGTGCGGAAGGAGATGACTGGCTGCATTCAGACTTCAAGGATGTGGCATTCACCTATGTTTACCCAATGTATGAAAAAATGATTGATCTTGGAGAACTTAACAAAAAATAAAAATGAGAAAATTAATGACTAAATCGCTTCTGATGTTGTTATGTCTGTCAGGAATATCCTGCGGCAAAAGCGTAAAAGTTACTGTCGTTGGCGAAGATGGGAGCGCTGTTGAAGGAGCAACAGTTGTTGTCTGGTCGATAGGCTCCAATAAATCAAAGGACCAGAAATTTGAAGGTAGAACGAGCAATAAAGGTTTTGCTACTGTTGAGGCAAGAGATGACGCCAGAAGACTGCATATTTACATAGAAAAAAAGGGCTACTATAAGAATTCTTACAGGCATAAAGATGGGACGGCTATATCAGCAAAAAACAAATCGATAATAAATGTTAAAGCAGTTTTGAGAAAAAAAATAAAACCGCTGCCTTTGTTTGTAAGGGAATATAGGGTGTATCCTCCGGTTAATAGACAGAAACTAGGCTTTGATTTTGAAGTAGGGGATTTTGTTGCTCCCCATGGGAAAGGAAAGACAACAGATGTTTTTTTTAAGGTGATTAGTGAACATCAAGATTCATTTCACTATAATTATGAGTTAAACATTACCTTCCCTCATGAAAAAGATGGGATTCAGCATTTTGTGTTTTCCAGAGATGATATTGTAAGTGAGTTGAAATCATCTCATTTAGCCCCTGAAACTGGATACAAAATTCAGTTCCAGAGAAAAAGTTCCAGCAAGGGAAGAAAATCCAAAACAAATGCTGTGCGTTTTAGAAACCATTGGATGCGGGTGAGGACGAAAACAGATGAGAAAGGTAATATTATTTCAGCAAATTATGTGAAAATATATGGGGATTTTCCAGATATAGTTTACTATTTTAATCCGACACCCAACGACCGAAATTTAGAATTCGACCCTTCTGGAAATCTTTCCAAGAACTTGGAAAATAAGCACCGGAAATTTGCACCTTAATAAATAAAGTAATAATAATAAATAATAAAGGGACCTTCTGTAAGGAAAACTCCTTCCAGCTCTAGCCGCTTCGCGGCGGCAACCAAACTCGCCCCGTCGTCGCTCTGCTCCTCGCCCCGAACCCCGCCTCAACGGCCTATCACGTGTCGTGCTTGCTGACGCGCTTCTTGCGGACGAGCTTGCGAGTGCAAGCTCATCCTTAGTCGCTTTCGCACAAAGCAGTGTAATGATGGGTGGTGCTTGATCTGGTGGAGACCTTCCGCAGTTGTGCGGCACCTTCCACCAGCGCACCAGTCCCGCCTTCGCCACAGCCTGAGGGCAGCGGCTTTGTCAGGGACTTCCATCTCTCATTACACGGCGTTGTGCGAAGTAAGCAGCCACGCCCCGCGCCAGTCCGATTCCAGGCTCCTTGCGTCGCGTTCAACAAAACAGGCTCCGCGCCCCCCTCCGCCTGACCGGCTACGGTCCACCCCCCGCCTCGGTCTGCACCGCGGAGCGGTTTCGACCTCAGCCCCCCCGTGCCGCCTGCGGTCGCCACATGTAAAGAGCTGTCCTCGTCGTCGCCCAAGCTTCATCCCTTCGCAACCCCATACCGCGCCCGCCCATGGAGCCGAACCAAATAATGCCGATAGGGATGGCGATGGCATCACCGAGGGCTTCCACCGAAAGATGAAACTCATCCAACGCCGTGCATACGGCTTTAGAAACTTCGAAAACTAGCGCCTACGTGTCATTGCACAGTGCGGTTAAACCCAATATCAACTATCAAAAAAAATGCCTCGTCCCCAAACATTGGTGTAGACCCCGCTAATGGAGGTGCTCAAGTGCACCTGTGTGGTTGGTTATAAATGGTACACCCGAAGGGATTCGAACCCCTGGCCTCCTGATTCGTAGTCAGGCGCTCTATCCAGCTGAGCTACGGGTGCACATTACGCAAAAAGGCGTGCGCGGAAAAAGCCATAAACATAGAACAAGGTCAAGCCAAGGCGTCAAAAAAATGCATTTTATCTGTATTCTGGACTGTCGACTCTTGATGCGGAAGGATAGTGAAACCTTTTTCCTTCATAATTGCGTAATGTGATACCGCCATCATCGTGATTGATAACGTAATCAGGATTGATGGGAATCTTACCGCCACCACCAGGTCCATCGATCACAAATTGTGGGATGGCGTAGCCTGACGTGTGGCCCCGCAGTCCTTCGATGATGTCGATACCTTTCTGAAGACTTGTTCTTAAATGAGAAGAGCCCTCGATGAGGTCGCATTGGTAAAGGTAATAAGGACGCACCCTGCACATCAGCAGCTTTTGCACGAGTTCTTTTTGGATATCCACTGAGTCATTGACGCCGCTGAGCAACACACTCTGATTTCCCATGACGATTCCCGAGTCTGCAAGTCTACCAAGTGCATCACGAACTTCTGATGTCAGCTCCTTGGGGTGATTGGCGTGAATGGAAATGAATAAAGGGTGGTATTTTTTGAGTATAGCACATAGTTCGGGAGTAATACGCTGCGGCAAGAATATGGGAATACGAGATCCAATTCTGACAAACTGGATGTGTGGGATTGCGTGAAGCCTAGATAGTAGCCGGTCGAGTCTAGCGTCAGAGAATAGGAGAGCGTCACCGCCTGAAATTAGAACATCACGCACGCTGGGAGTTTTTTCTAGATAATCAAAGGCAGCCTCCCATTGGGTCTCTAATTTTTGTTCAGAGACACCGGATACAACACGGCTTCGTGTGCAGTAGCGACAATAAGCGGCGCAGCGATCAGTTACAAGAAACAGGACTCTATCAGGGTATCGGTGCACTAGTCCCGGTACGGGCATGTGGGAGTCTTCACCGCAGGGGTCTGACATTTCTGCGGGATCTGTTAGTGTTTCTTCGATGCGTGGGATGACTTGCCGGCGGATTGGGCAATCGGGGTCATTTTTATCGATGAGGTTAAAAAAGTGTGGCGTGATTGCCATGGCAAGCTTGTTACCTGAGAGTAATACACCGGCACGTTCTTCTTCACACAATTCTACGTGTTGTTCTAACGCGCTCAGCGAAGTGATCCTGTTTTTCAACTGCCAGATATGATTGTTCCACTGATCAGGGGTATCGTTGGGCCAGAAGCCTGGTGCGTGTGATTTGAAAACGATTTCGGACATTTCCTCATCATGCTAGAGGATATTACTCATTTTGTCAAAAAATGACCTTGTCACGAATTTGGAGTTTGGTGTTTGAGATTATGGTATATAGACTTCTTTTGTGTTTTCTGAAATCATGCGCGATATTTGCAAGCCAAGTTGCCTCGGGATCATTGGTGAGCTCAAGCGGTCCGGCGGGTTAGCCATTCCGCAATTGGCGCAACTGCTTGGTATGAGTTATATGGGTGTTAAGCAGCACTGTGTGAAGCTTGATGAGTTGGGTTATCTTAAGGTGTGGCGTGTGCCACGTGTTGAGGTTGGCAGGCCACAGAAGCTTTACAAATTGACGCGCAAATGTGATGCGCTGTTTCCTGAGGGTGGGCCTGATCTGGTTCTTGATTTGCTTGATGGAGTTAAGACTGCTTTTGGTCAGGTGGCACCGGAGAAGCTGCTTTATCATTATTTTGAGCAGAGGCGTGATCACTGGATTAAGTTGGTTAGTGCAGGTAAGTCATTGGTCGAAAAATCGACTAGATTTGCTGATGCGCGTGCAAAAGAAGGGCATTTTTGCCATTGCCATTACTCACCAGAGGAAGGGTTCGTGATCGAGGAGTATCACCATCCCATGTATCGGATTTTTTCCAAATATCCTTCATTAATTTCCGTTGAGCTAAGAATGATTGAGCAGGCGCTTGGAACACGCGTGGATCGTATAGAGAAAAAGGGTAGCCAAGGCGTGAAATGCACGGTCTACCGCTTGAGCACTCTCGGCTGATAGGCCGCATGGCGGCGATAGTCTGTAATAGGTAGGAGGGTAGGGCTTTCGGGCATTAGCATCAAAACACGATCCGTGATCTTTATTCCCGCTTTACCTTGGTAAATGTCTTGATAGTTTGAGAACGATGAACTTTTCATGCTGGCGCTGTAAATAATTTCTCTGACTGATGGCTACTATAAACGGATATCCCGTTGATCGTATTGATACCTTGCAAAGCATCGAGCTGGCTGAAGGTGTGGAGATTTACCTGCGCGCGGCTGGGCCATACGTGCGTGTACTTGCTTACTTGATCGATTTACTAATTAGGATTGGAGTCTGTGTGGTGGCATATTTTCTGATTATGCTATTTTCTCTAATTGTGGGTGGAAATGTGGCACAGGGACTGAGTATGTTGATAATGTTTGTGTTGGTTTTTTTTTATTACGTTGTGTTCGAAGCTGGTAAAAGAGGTGCGTCTCCGGGTAAGCGTGTGATGGGATTACGTGTGGTGGATACATCGGGAGCGCCGATTACTTTTGGGCAGTCGTTCATTAGAAATATGCTGCGATTTGCCGATGGAATGCCAATTCCCACATATGGTTTTGGGCTACTCAGCACTCTAATGAATCGGAGGTTTCAACGGCTTGGTGATCTGCTTGCCAATACGGTGGTGGTTTATGATCGCTTGCCTCTTATGCACCTTGCTTCTTTGCCTCCAGCATTGGAAAGTAGCTCTCCGGGAGTGGTGCTGACGCGTGAGGAGCAAGCGGCCTTGTTGGCGTTTCGGGAGCGAGGCGGTATGTGGTCGGAGGCCAGAAGAATAGAGCTTGCTGATCATGCTCAGGAGCTTACTGGGAGAACGGGGCAAGCTGGAATGTCTCGGCTGTTGGGTATGGCGCAGTGGCTGGGAGAGAAACATTAGCTTGGATTCGAGACAATGCAGGGGAAAGAATTTGAAGAAAAAAATCATGCTCGATGGACTGAGTATGAAGAGGCGCTGGCGAAGCTGGAGAAACAAGGCCAGCAGGCGCAAGATGTTTCGCGAATACCTACTATGTTTCGGGAGGTGTGCACCGATCTTGCTCTAGCACGTCATCGAATGTATGGCGTGCTGATGAATGAGAGGCTCAATGGTCTTGTGATCCGTGGGCACAAACAGATTCATCGCAGGGCTGGGAGTACTTGGGATAAATTGTTTCGGTTCGTGTTGACTGACTTCCCCGTGGCGGTACGCGCCGAGTGGCGCTTGTTAATTGTCTGCACACTTGCATTTATCCTGCCGTTGGTCGGGGTTGCGTTGGCGGGGTTTTACTGGCCGGATTTCTCTTGGGTTGAGGCTGTCTTGGGGGCGAATATGATGGAAGATCTGGATATGATGTATGGGAGTCCTGACGATCAAATATCGAACTTGCGAGATGCATACGGCTCAAATTTCATGATGTTCTGTCACTACATTTGGAACAATATCGGCATTGATTTCAGAATCTATGCTGGCGGAATAATCGCTTGTTTGGGCACAACATTCTTTTTGATCTATAATGGTGTGTTTTTTGGCGCCGTGGTCGCATATATTCATGTGGCATGTAGTACCGAAGCATTTTATACCTTTGTTGCAGGGCACTCGTCATTTGAGCTAATTGCAATGGTTATCGCTGGGATGGCGGGTATGCGTATCGGGCTGGGATTACTCAACCCGGGGAGGAAAACTCTGCGTCGCTCGCTTATGGATGCGGGTAAGAAGTCGTTACCGTTAATTTTTGGTGCAGCGATCATGACTTTTATTGCTGCTGCGATCGAGGGTTTCTGGTCGGCACAGGCAATGCCTCCGATGGTAAAATACAGCATTGGTATCGCACTCTGGCTTGTCTGTATTTTTTACCTTGGCCTTGCTGGTAAGCATATTTCTGTGAGGTCAGCCAAAAAGGAGAGGAGTTCTATTGAAGCTTGAGGATGTCACAGCCGAAATTCGCCCACGTGTGCGTTGGGAGTCGATCGATCTCGGTTGTGCCCTCGCCTCTAGGCATATTGGTGCCATTTGGAAAGCATGGCTAATCACTATTGTGCCACTTTGGATTCTGCTAGCCTTATTACTCAGGAATCATCCATTTTGGTTTATCGTTTGCACTTGGTGGCTGAAGCCGATCTATGACCGCGTGCCGCTGATGGTGGTTAGCCGTGCGCTTTTTGGCGCGGTTCCTAAGATGAAAGAAGTAGTTAAAGCGTGGCCGAAGCTGCTTGTGGGCAGACTTTGGTTTGCGCTCGTGGTTGGTAGGTTTTCCCCTTCACGTGGGCTTAGTATGCCGATCTCCGAATTGGAGGGGCTTAAAGGTCCAGCTTACAGGCAGCGGGTCAATCTTTTGGAAAGGAATGGGGGTGAGGGTGCTGTATCTGCGACGCTCGTGGCTATTTTGTTAGAATTTGTTGCTGGTATTAGCTTGGTCATGTTGGTCATCTGGATGGTGCCAAGTGATGTGAGTGATCAATGGTTTGATAGTATCGGAGACTTATTTTCCTATTATGATTGGACAGAAATGGCTGGTGGCCTGCTATGGACTATCGCGCTTGTGCGGTTGCTCTCCTTTATGCTGATGGAGCCGTTTTACGTGAGCTCTGGGTTCGCCCTTTATGTAAATAGTCGCACCCTAACAGAGGGGTGGGATATCGAATTGGCATTCAAACGGCTGGGTGCTCGACTTCGTAAGAAGCGGAAAAGTAAGTTGACCGGAATGCATTCGAGTATTCTTCTCACAGTTCTGATGGGTTTGGCTATGATGGTATTTTCACCCAATACGCAGGCGAAGAGTGTGCTTCAGGAAGACATTTCAGAGATTCTTGCTGCGGATGACTTTACTGTCTATGACCGTATCGTAGAAGTGCCGAAAGAAACTAATGGTGATTCGTCTGGCTGGTTAAGTGAGTTTTTCAGCGGTCTAGGAATACCTTCTTTTATGGGGGTTGTTGGAACGATAATGTTTTATCTTGTTTTGATGGCCATCACCGCTGGATTGATTTGGCTGATAGTAAAAAACAGACATATTTTCTCTTCTAGTGCCACGCTCATTCGTGATTCTCAAGATGCAAAGACTCACGAGATAATGGGAATGGATGTGGCCCCTGAGTCACTACCCGATGATGTTGTGGCAGCTGCGCGGGAGACATGGGGGCAGGGTGACTATAAGCTCGCTCTCAGTTTACTCTATCGTGGGTCGATCACTTGGTTCGTTTTTCGGGATCAGATTTCCATTGAGGAGAGTGATACTGAGAGCGACTGCATAAGACGAGTTGAGTCTCTTGGGCAGCATCAATATGCTGATTATTTCTCCTCTTTAACCGATGCCTGGATTCTAGCTGCTTATGGCAAGCAGCAGCCTGATGATCATACGATGGTGACACTTTGTGACAACTGGCCATTTTCTAATGTTAAACAGGAGAGGGGGCGACAATGAACCGTGGCTCATCTGTGATCCTTGCGATAGTTTCGGCGTTGCTTCTCTGCAGCTGTGGTGAAACAGAACAGAAGCGCCGTACTACAGGATACAAGGGTGAGGCTAGATCCAATGCTTTTCTTGCCGCCAAGCGATTGTTGGAAAAATACAATCATGAAGTTGACCAGCGCAGTGGATTGGGGGACTTGGACTACGGAACTTCGACGATTTTTCTCTCCCCTTCTTCAATGAATACCATGGGGCGCGCCAAACGATTGATGGATTGGGTTGAGCAGGGAGGTCACCTTGTGTTTATGATTTCGGGGGGTGAAAGATCTGGAAATGATTTCCAGATAAAGCCGACTTCCTGGTCGATGTTTGATGAAGAGTCATCTGGGATGCTATACTTATTTGAGCAACTGGGTGTGGAAGTAGTGGACTTGGACACCGAGCCAGAAAATTCCGTTCTCGTCAGTATGGATCGCGATGACTGGGAGGCGATGGAAGAAGAAAATCGCGTGCTGCTGGGATCGGAGGTTTCAGAGATTACTCTAATAAATAAGAAGCTCAAGATCCACCATAGGGGAGACAAAGGGCTCATTTATGATGTGCGCAACACAGGTGATATGGGTTCCGATGATGAACCTTCTAAAAATAAACACCGTTTCCTTAGTCTGGAACATGGAATGGGAAGAGTGACTGTGCTTAGCGATGCGCTGCCACTGCGGAACCGATACATCGGGCAGGCAGACCACGCACAACTGCTTATCGACTTAACGCAACTCTCACGCTCCGGTGTCGTCCTCTTTGCTAATGGCACGAGTGCGAGTTTTCTGTCCCTCGTCTGGCGATATTTCTGGATGGCAGTGATTGCCGTTGCCGTGGCGATTGTTTTTTGGCTATGGAAAAACCTGCCTCATTTTGGACCGCAACAGGATATTCCAAATAGCCACATGCGCGAGTATCTCGGACAGGTGCGTGGTATTGGTCGTTTCCTTTGGCAGAATAAACGTGACGATGCCATGCTCGGTGCAATGCGCCGCACTATCCAGGGTAGACTTGCCTTGATATCTGGCGAAGATCAGGAGGGGGTCTTCGAACAGTTAGCCGAAACTACTGGGTTGACTTTGGAGCAGGTGATTGAGGCAATGACACGCAACGAGGTGCGTGAGCCAGGAACAATGGTGCGCGTCACGCGAAATCTGCAGAAAATTTATCAGCAAATCAACTAACAATAAAAATAATATGATGGAAGAAAGCGACTCGCATACAGAACCCGATGCACCTGACGAGGTGTCCACCGAAGTATCATCAGCCGGAGTGCTGTGTCAGCAAATATATGGTGAACTCCGCAAGGTGTTTTTTGGGCAGGACCATGTCGTCAGACAGGTTCTTGCCGCACTATTATCTGGGGGTCATGTGCTTCTTGAGGGGAAACCTGGATTGGGCAAAACCCACCTGGTTCTTGCACTGGCAAATGCTTTTGGCGGAAATTTTGGGCGTATTCAATTTACACCCGATCTCATGCCGACTGATGTGACTGGATTCACTCTGTTTGATATGAAGAGTCAAACGTTTCAGATGCGTCGTGGCCCGGTGTTTACTAATCTCTTGTTAGCGGATGAAATAAACCGCGCGCCGGCTAAAACTCAGGCTTCATTGTTAGAAGTGATGCAGGAACAACAGGTGACCATCGATGGTGAGAGTGTGAAGCTCGAGCCGCCGTTTATGACGCTAGCGACGCAAAATCCTATCGAACAAGAGGGGACTTATCCGCTGCCTGAGGCTCAGCTTGACCGATTTTTGATGAAGGTGATCATTGATTATCCAGATCAAACGAGCGAAGAGCAGGTTGTTACGCAGGTGACTGCCTCTGCTGGGGCTAAGGGATTGAATGCCGCATCTCTGAGTCAGGTGTGTGATCCCCAAACAATCATTCGGGCGCAGCAACAGTGCGCAGCGATCAATGCTGTACCGGAAGTGGTGCGCTACGCGGTAAATATCTGTCGCGCTACCCGTGAGGCTCAGGGTATTAGCTTGGGTGCAGGAACGCGCGGGGGTATTAGTTTAATTCAAGTCGGCAAGGCATACGCGTTGATGAATGGACGCGATTTTGTTACACCGGATGATGTTAAGTCGGCCTGTTTGCCAGTCCTGCGCCACCGTGTGCAACTAGCACCAGAACTTGCTATTAGTGGACAGAAAATTGATGATGCGCTCGCTGCAATCGTTGGCGGCGTAGAGGCTCCACGTATTTAATCACACAGCGCCGTGCAACCTACCCGCATACTGATTCTGGTAACGCTCGTATGGGCAGTTCTTGGGTTTTGTGCCAGCTTGATTCCTGCCTTGCAGGTGATCTGGCTATGGGGAGGTAGCGTGGCAGCTGTTTTTGTGCTGGTGGATTTTATTGCGGGGTTATCGCTACCCGCTCCCGTGGTCGAACGGAAGCTGCCGAGTAGATTTGCCATGGGGGTTGAACAACTGGTTCCTGTGACCCTGAGAAATCGCTCTAAAATGGGGATCTGTGTCCTCTGCTACGATGGTATTCCCGGCGATGCTGAAAGCGACGAGCTTCCCTGGAAAGGAAAACTTCCGCGTAAGGGGTTCATGCGAATCGACTACCCGGTCACTATTAGCGAGCGAGGTATGAAGGATTTTGATTTGGCGCACCTGAGGATTTTTTCTCCTCTGTGTCTCTGGTCCAAGCGTGTGCGTGGTGGAGAAA
>Ga0206131_10006405_pt1 | contig 12048 bp, 1 predicted proteins | sample Helgoland_Spring_FD_148636 | JGI IMG/M metagenome (GOLD analysis project Ga0206131, IMG submission 148636) | Pelagic subsurface seawater microbial communities from Kabeltonne, Helgoland, North Sea - Helgoland_Spring_Bloom_20160517_1 | ecosystem: Environmental > Aquatic > Marine > Epipelagic ... | reverse complement strand
TAAACCATTAACATCAAAAGTATTGGCTGTCATTAGCCCACAGTGGTCATCTTCATCTTGAATGATAACTGTTGTGCTACAAACAGAAGTGTTGAGGGCATCATCTGTAACCCACAAAGTCAAAGGATTTGTCAATCCAATATGAGAACAATCAAAAGTTGCAATTGTATCATTAATATCAGAAGAAAAACTCAATGATATATCAAGATCACAAGGGTGCTTACTGCCTTCAATACCTAGACTTGAATTTTCTCGATCAAGCATGCTTGCAAACAACATAACCATTTTTGAATCTACGGAGCCATCTCCATTTGTATCCATTTCCTGTATCATAGACGTTAAACCAGAAACACACGCTGCCACTGGTGGAAGATTATTTTCTACAGTTATCCTTTTTGCACATGTTGTATTGTTGCCGCAATCATCTACGAAGTCCAATAATACAAAGTGACTTCCTATTTCAAATGTTATAGAATCTTTTATTTCATTATCAAAACCGGGTATATCTAGATCGAACAAACCATTCCCATCAGAATTGAAATCTATTAGTATTTTACCATTTATACTTTTCTCATCTGTACAGTCATCAGTCGCCCTGGACAAAATCCCAACTTTAGCATCTTTACAATTGCTGGTTTCAACTACAACATCATCACAACCTGAATTAATCGTAGGCCCTTGAGAGTTTATAACTTTAATTGTTTGTTGATATGTTCTAGGTGCATAGCCAGCTGTCCCTTCCAAGCAAGCATCTCGTACTGTCCAATTTCGCAATATTTTTTTACATGCATCCGATCCAGACTGTGCGAAAGAATATTCATCATCAGTATATGTTGCCTCTAATGAAGAACATGCTGCTCCATTAAAATCAGGAAGTGCATTTTCAACAGGTAAGTTTGCCGGAATTAAATCACCTGAATTACAACCTGTTGTTGAAGTATAATCCTCTGGCCACTTGATAGGAAGTGTAGCCATTGTAAAATCTTGATTCAATGTAATAACTTGTTGGCATGTACTTTGTCCTGTGGGATCAGACGCAACGAAAGTTCTGATAATTTCTCCTACACCACAATCGGAAATCTGTTCAGTATAAGTAGATGTTACATCATCCATTAAACACTCATCTGTAACTGTAGCAACACCATAAACATCCAAATTTGAAAAATCTATAACTGTACTACAATCCAAACTCCTATTTGTCGGACAATTTATTACCGGAGCAACCTTATCTTGAATTTCTACTGTTATTGTGCAATCGCTATATCTACCAAATCTATCAATAGCTCTTATAGTTAAAGTAGGATCTTCTAATCCATCAACACAACAAAAATGAACAAAATCACTAAACCCGCATATGTCATCAAATTCAGTAACGAAGTATGATCTATTTACATTTCCATTAAAAGTTTCCCATAATCCAGCTTCATTAACAATCACATTCTTACCATTATCAGATGGTTCTCCCATGTCCCAATTTGAATATGAAGGAATACTGTGATCATTCCAAAAGAATTGTCCATCATCTAGTTTTTCCTTCAATCCAATCAGAAAATCACCCTCTTGGGTATTTTGCACTGCCTGAGACAACCAGTCATGCTCAGCCTCGGTTTCTACAGTTACCAATTCTCCTCCAAAGGCTTCTGAATATGAAAATGCCTCAAATGCAAATCTCTTAATTGTTGAAACATAGTAATATTTGCCTTCAAATTCACCCACATATGCCATGTCATTAAACTCTGGCAATTCACAATCACATGATTGGGTTTCTTTTCTTATTATTGACTTATAAAAAGCACAATCATCATTGCTTCCATTATCAAAACTAGAGACTGTAGCATAAGCCGTTCCAGAAGAACGCAGTGACACAATTTTTGAATCATCACATCTTGCATTAGGACCAGTTAGATCGTCAACAACAACTGTTGTTGTACAAGTAGCAGGATTCTCGCAAGCATCATAAATTGTATATTTAATTTCATTAACCCCAATATCTAGTACTACAGTAGGTTCAGTTTTTACATCTCTTAAAAACGGACCACCGTATACAATATCCAATTGCACGAGACCAGAACAATCATCTGTAAAACCAGGCAATGCCAATTGTGTTGTGCCTTTACAAGACTCGCCTCCTGAAGTACTAATTGTTTTAGAAGGAGGACATGTTATTGTTGGCAATTCTGTATCTGAAATTTCAATTACTTGAGGAACAGAAATAAAGTTCCCTGGTGTACCAGCAGAAGAACAAAGTGCTTCATAAACTCTCCATGTTCTCATATATTTTTGTACACAATCGTCGTCATTTACAACGAAGTCATCATAATCCACACCAATACTACAATAAATATCATTGAGTGGATAGATTGGCACACCACCAATAGTTGGCACTCCTGTTGAATCAATTGAAGGAAAACCATTTTCATCGAGCACTACACTTTCGCAAGTCAGATTTGTTCCTAGTCTAACTTCCAAATCTTTTGGGAAATCAATATCAGCAAAAATCAACCTTTGTAGAACAATACTTTGCATACAAGGCTCAGCTTTATTGCCATAACCATCAACTGCTGTCCATAATTTGTTAATGACCATAATATTATTAAGATCGCAAGAATTAGGTATGATACTCTCATCCAATAATTCCAATTCTGATGTAGAACAATTGTCATCATGCTTTGGCAAGTAAGCTGCAGCGTCATAGCATTTAATAACAACACTTTCACAAGTAATGCTAGGAGGTAGTTTATCCTCAACTTTAATGCTTCCCCAACAAGAGTTGCCTGTGGATTCATTGATTACCTTGGCCATTATCGTAGTCCATAGGTGTTCTGAAGTAACCACGTTACCTTGAATTGTATCATTTTTAGAATCTGTGAGAATCAGTGTATGAGGTTCAAAAGGCAATGGTGGCAAAGCCAAGACATCACTTGCACTCAAAAGGCTTTCACAATTTTCATTCAAAGAAATATTAATGTTTGGGTGACACGCTATTGTATTTGTAGCATTAGCACTTGATACAATGCAAAAGAGAGATACAATTTGACAATAAATCAAATTGGAGAATCGGTTTTTAGTAAAATCTATGTGCATAAAGTACACTCATTTGTTAACCACAACAAGAGCTATGGTTAAGATTAATTAAAATACTTATTGCATTGGGATGAATGTAAATGTAAACATATTAAAAAAAATCGTAATATATAAACAATTGAAAATAAATATTTAATATTTCCGAATTTTAGGTAAATTATCCTGAAAAGAAATTGAAATATTCAATTATTTAGGGGCAAGCTGAAGATTTAGAAGACTGTATATTGTAGACTCAAGATATAAGTCTAACTCAAAAAAGACATTGATTTTTTCATCAGTTATTATGAACTGTTTAAATTCGATTTGATTGATATCACATTTAATATCTACATCATACTGAACACTTAGGTTTTCAACCTGAGCATTGATTGATGATTGTATATCTTCAACTTTGTCTTTGAGAGAAAAATTGAGCATTGAAGATAACTTATTATTGATCTTGCCCTTCATAAGCCATAACCCAGTTTTATGAAGCACATTATCTGTTTGAAAATCAATACTGATATCGTCAGTTATAAGCGCCTGTCTTTTGAGATCAAACTTTGGGGTTCCTTTAATCAGTACCTTACCAAAAAAATCACCTTTCACATTTGCTGAACATTGCAGCTCTTCATTATTCTTTGTTATCAGTATATCACTAAGCTTTATTTCCCGCCCATCATTTGAAATAGGTTTATTCGCAAAATTTTTATTGGCATACTCTGTCAACTTATCTAGTGTTATATCAAATGACAACTTTAGCTTGGAATTGCTTTCTTCAGGGTCCATCCAGTTTAACTCTGGTAACGATTTCTCATTCCTTTTACCATTTGTCTGGAGCTTCGAATTTAATATCAATGGACTACCCTGAATTTCAATATTTCCACTATAGAAAGAAGCACTATTTATAACTTCAGAGAGGAGGATACTATCTGGGCTAAAATTCAACCATTTCGAAAGCGTAGAATCGATCAATAGTGGTTTCCTTAAAAAGAACATCATGTGTTCTACATAATCTTTCAATTTAAATTGAGCCAACATTACGGTATCAATTTGATTTTCCAAATTCGATTTTGACTTTTCAATAATAATATTTGCTAAAGATTTAACACCAAAATTAAAACTCCCTAAAGACATCTCGGGCTTCTTAAGCCAGTTATAATCCTCTAAGGTGGTTTGAGTTTCAATTTGCCAAATCGAATCGACATCGATCTTCGTTATAAAAGTAACTTCTAATCTGGCATCAATATCAATGCTTGTTATAAAGGTTTTTTTACTAAGATTTATTTGCAAAGGTAGTTTGGTAAGTACTTGCCTGCCTTGTATCTCTAACTCAGCATTTTGCAGATTGCGAATTTCAACATTGAACCCCAGTGCTGAAATATCCATTTCATTTATAAATAGGCTATCCAAAATTGAATTAAAGCTCTGATTAAGAGAATCTTTATTTATTTTAAAATTTAAGTTAATGTGTGACTGTAAATCTCTCTCCTCCATTAATTCAACATCGGTATTAGAATTTAAAAAAAGCTGTGTGCTTTTTTTACTAGAACATGAAAGTAAAAATATAAAGCAAAACAGAAGTAATATATTTAAAAGATTTAATTTATTCATTCATCGCAATGACCTTATTAAAACGAAGAAAGCCAAAATGTATTACATTTTGGCTTTCATTCAAACTAAATTTAAACATATTTAGTCTGCTTGTTGATTTGATGAATTAGCTTCTAAGCTCATCTTTGGGAAGATGTTTTTATTATGCAAAAAAATTAACTATCAAAAATAAAAATCGGTAAAATCGGTAAAATCGGTAAAATCGGTAAAAATAGGTTTTGGGATGGCCTCTATGTATGTGATCTATTATTTAAATTATAAAACAAAACACATTCAGGATTCTTCGTAAAAATAAAGTCTAAGACCTGTGACATATCACAAAATTTAATAGTTAAAAAATATAGGTTAAAAAAAGAAAGAGGAGAAGATGGGATATTCTTCTCCCCTTGTTGGATTATTTTATTAATAACATTTTATTAATCAATCGAGAACTTCCCGAAATCAATTCGTAATACAAGATTCCTCCAGTATTAAAATCAGCTTCGTTTAGTACAATACGATTAACGCCATGTTTAGCTGTACTTTGTTGTTGGAAAATCAACTTGCCGTTTATATCATAAATGTTAACTACAACATCTTCATCTGCTGGCATGTAGAATTTGATTTCCGTACTTTCAGACCAAGGGTTAGGAACATTTTGGTATAGTGATAATACCTCTTCAGTTTGTAAATCCGATCTGAACTCTAAATCAATATCTCCTACTTGATTGTCAAAGTATGCCTCAGCAGAAATATGATTTTCACCAATACTAATTACATCAGATGTATAAGCATCTGCTTTGATTTTCAAAACAAGAGTAAACACATTGTTGTTTTCTGATTCCTCCCAGCTGTCTGACTTGAACCAACTCATATTCAAAATACCTTCATGCAATTTCTCATTGTTAATATTTGCAGTTGACATTTCACTTACTTCAGCATTGAAGGAAACTATTTCTGCCAACTCCTCATTTACTTTTATTGTATTTTGTAATCCAGAAACATCAGATAATTCATCTGAGCTGAACGTCAAATTAACGATACTTCCTTTTTCATGCTTGCTTTCGATAACATTGTAAGAAAAGTTTCTTGCCGATCTAGCATCAATATTTGCATCAGCCAAGTTAGCCACCACAGAATTATTAACATCCCCTACTTTCACACCTACAAAATCGATATCCATAGATTCTGTAAAATTGAAGATTTCATATTCTTCTGGAATATTGTAAACGAATGGATTAAGTTGATCAACAAATATGAAGTCACTATTCACCATTCTCCAAGATGTATTATCTGGTAACTCAGTATATAATCCTAAGATCAATTTTCTCAATTCCAATAAATCGACACTTGTAATATCCCCTGACCTATTGATATCAGCTGCAATCATTTTGTAAGGACTATCAAGTTTATCAGTTCCAATAATATGTCTTTGAATTCCGATAAGGTCAAGTGTAGATACACCATTAAGATAGTCAATGTCCTTCGTTGGTTTAACCATGTACGTTCCACCAAATGACATTTCAGGGAATGCATATTCACCGTCATCATTCGTCATTTGCGATTCAAACGGTCCACCAATTAACTCAACACTTACATCCTCAACCATTCTATTGTCCTCAGTAAATACATCACCGATGATGTTTCCAGCCTGAGGAGAAGTACAGAATCCACCCCCATCAACAACTTGAAGAAGACTGGTGCAACTATCTAGTACAGTAGATCCAATGAATAAATAAACTGTATAGTCTTGCAAACCAACAAAAGTACAATCAGCGATCAAAATGTCTACGTCCGGATCACTTGCACTGAATGATGTATCATAAATTCCAGTTGTACCACAATTTGTACTTGCCAAAGTAACATTAGCATCTGCAATTGATACTGTAGCCGTCATTGATGCGTCAATCGTAGCAATAATTTTTGCACAATCAGTAATCATAATGGTAGTATCAATAATACTTATTGAATATGTATAAACACTATCTATACCACATGCATCTGTAGCAGTTACATTTACAATTGTTTCTCCGACTTCATATGTTCCAGAAGCATCAGCTGTAGCATTACTATCAGCATATGGAGAATCATTTACAGCTGTAAATCCACCTGCACAATCAGTAACAGTAGCTGGTAAATTCAAGAAAACATCACAATCTCCTCCTGGTAGAATAATCACCATATCCATTGGGCCCGAGACATCTGGTCCAACTTGATCATCAATTATAACAAACTGATTGAAGGTAAATACACCATTGGCTTGACAAGAGTCAATAACTGTCCATGTCCTTGTAAATGAATTTACACATTCATTGCCATTATTTCCAAAATCTTCAAAAGATATGGACAAGTTAAAACAATCAGAATTAGATGTGTCGACTATTGGCAAACCAGTATCTAGGTTTTCAGCATCAACAATACATTGAGTAAACTCAATTGGTGATGTTGGCCATGTGATATCAGATTCAACTACTGGATTCACACCAGCATTGATTGTAACTGTTTGCATACAAGATGCAGTGTTCCCGAAATCATCTGTTGCTGTAAATGTTCTTTCAATTGTACCTACATCACATACATTTAAATCAGCAACATCAACTTCAATTGTTGTTGGATTTACATCACAATTATCAGACACTGTTGGGTCACCAAACATATCAAGATTACTGATATCAGTTCCACACGCTACAGACATATCTGCTGGGCAAACCAATGTTGGTGGCAAATCATCTATTATAGAAACTGTTGCAGTACAAGATGCAGAATCACCTCCAGAAGCTGTCACAGTTAATGTCACTATATTATCACCTATATCCGAACAGTTAAACACTGTTTGATCAATAGTCAATGTAACAGAGTTACCACAAGCTGCAGTACTTCCATTGTCAATATCCTCAGCAACCAATACAACATTCCCTGTTATAGATAAACTAACTATAGTATCTTGAGCCACACATATTGGCATCGAGTTATCTTCAATTGTTATATCCGCTGTACATGAACCAGTATTGCCACAATCATCAGTGACCACCATTGTTATGACTTGAGCTCCCAATTGATTACAATCAAATTCGTTCGGCGTAATAGTCGTTGTTGAAGATGCAGTTGCACAATTATCCCCAAATGTTTCAAGCACAGTACTTGCTGTTATTATAATATTTGGCGGCAATACCAAGTTAGATAATAAAGTACACGTTGGATCAATATTGTCATCAACATTAACTGTAATTGTACATGTTGCAGTATTGTCATTTTCATCTGTTGCCGTTGCCGTAACAATAGTTGGTGTTCCTTTATTTACACATTCCAATAAAGTAACATCCAATACTATTCCATCCAAATCACAACCATCTGTTGCTGTCACATTCAATCCACCTGGAGTAAGCAAAGCCTCACCGTTATTGTCCAAGAATATTATAGTATCTAAAGTAGCACATGTTATTATTGGACTAATTGTATCAAGTACAGTTACATTCGTAGTACATGTTGCTATATCCCCTTCCTCATCTTCTACCGTAAGTGTCGTAATGTTTGGAATAATATCAACATTATTACAAGCATAAAACGAAGGACTGACTGAAAGCATAATCGGAGAACATCCTGTGAAACTCGCAGAATCAATATCTGTCGTCATAATTGTTACTTCACCGATCGGATCTAAGTATACTGTTATGTCTTCAAAAGAAAGACATACAGGAAATTCCATATCCATTACTGTCACTTCAGATGCACATGTTCCAGTATTACCTGAATCATCAGTAACTGTAACGGTTACTGTATGAAGACCAAGCATTATACAATCAAACGATGTTGTATCAATATCTGTCATAAGCACCTCACAATTATCATCAGGCACAAACATTAAATCTGTAAGTGTAATAACTTGATTTGGAGATACCGTAAGAGTTGGTACTACAGTACATGTAGGATTCAAATTATCTACAACCGTTACATTATTCTCACAAGTTGTAGTTGAACCACTAATATCAGTAACGGTCACTGTTACAACTGTTATTTGACCTATATTGTCACAATTCAGCATTCCTGGTATTGCCACTCTTGCCATAATTCCACAAGCATCAGAATCTGATACAATAAGTGTACTGGCTGTAATATTAACTATTCCATCTTGATTCAAATCTAATGTAATATCATCTACACAATCCACAACTGGTGGTGTAACATCTTGAACTGTAACATTTGCCGCACAATCCTCACTTACCATGTTAGATCCTGTAATTGTCAAAACAACTGGGTTAACTGCTGTTGTGTCACTACAATCAAATTGTGTTATATCAAGACTCAAGGTTGGATTTAAATCACACCCAACATTACTTCCATTATCGATTTGCTCTGCTGTTATCGTTATGTTACCCATAACATCAAGATTAACCGTTATATCATTAACACTACAAATTGGCATCCCATTATCTTCAACATTTACTGTCGCTGTACATATAGAATCGTTACCATTTGAATCAATCACTGTTACAGTTACTGTATTGGTCCCTAAATCAGTACAATCATACATACTTGGTGAAATTGTGGCATTAGTAGTTAAACTTACTATACCTGCACAATTATCCATTGCATCAAAATCTAGATCAGCAAGCGTTATGGTTGCCAATGCATCGATATTAACAACATCAGTGTCAAGTGTACATGTAGGAGCTTCAGTATCTTGAATAATTACATCAGTTGTACATGTTGCTACGTTACCAGAAGCATCCATAACTGTCACTACAACTGCGATAGGAGATAAATCTATATCATCACAAGTAAATTCTTGCATATGATTTGATGTCATACTTACAATTCCACAATTATCATCACTTGCTGATATATATTGATCAACAGTCACTGTTGCCATACCGTCAGTACCCAATACAACTGATAAAGTAGCATTACACATTACAGTTGGGTTAATAGTATCTTGAACTGTTACTTCTGATGTACAAGTACTAACATTCATATTTACATCTTCCACAGTAAGAGTCACAGTATTGTCGCCTTGTTCCATGCAATTAAATGACAACTGACTAGCAGACAAGTTCAACATTCCACAAGCATCACTTGAGTTGTTGTCAATATCAAAAACTGATACTGTAGCAACACCCATGTCATCTATCTGGATTGTAACATCTTGACAATTAGCATCAGGTGCCACATTATCTTCAACAGTTATTGAAGCTGAACAGGTATCTGATTGTCCGGCTTCATCAGTCACTGTTAGAATAACTGTTTGCATTCCAACATCTGTACAATCAAATGAAGTATTATCTAAAGCAAACACCAAGTCCATATTAGCTGTACAATCATCAGTTGAATTGTTATCGACTTCTGCTGTAGTTATTGTTGCATTGCCATTGCCATCCAATTGAACTGTAAAGTTACTACAATTAGCAACTGGAGGTTCATTGGCTATTGTGATTAAAAAGTCACAATCACCAGTGTTTCCAGAAATATCACTTACAACAACTGTTGCCATCATTGGCGTACATTGTAATGCATCAAAATCAGTAATATTAGACAAGTCAATTATTGTATCACTTACAAAACAATTATCATTTGATTCAGATACAATTTCAGCAGATGACAAAATTGGTTCCCCTGCATTATTTGTCATTACAGTCACATCAACACACGTCACTGTAGGTGGTATATTATCAACTATAGTTATGTTGGACTCGCAATCATTTGTTGATACATTTTCATTACTGTCAATTGCTTGCAATGTTACTATATTACCAGAACCTAAATTTACACATGTAAAGTTAGAGGTACCTGATATAATTGACACTGTTACAGTTTCATTAGTACAAGAAGACGTGGATGCATTTACTCCACTACTTAATTCAGCAGCAGTAACTGTTGCCATCCCGTTAGCATCTAAATCAATAGAAAGCATCTCCAACGAATTACAAATAGGCGTTAATGTACAATTTACATCCACAGCCTCAAAATCGTAATCATCTTCATCATTAGGATTATCAACAAACCCAGGAGCACTTGCTCTTTCATCATTGATATCATTATTGCTTCCCAATTCAGGATTGGTACCATTGGGATTTACTTTATTTAAATCATCATCCTGATCTGTCAAATTCAATGCATTTGTAGCAGAAATTATCTCAGAAGTATTTATCAATGAATTACCAGCAAAGTCTGAATCGATTGTCAAAGTAATTGACAACTCAACACTTTGATCAGAATCAACACTAGTTGTTGCCAAAGCATTGCTTCCAGATACATTAAAGTCAATATTCTTACTTGGATCGAAAGTCATACCAGCAGGAACATAGTCAATTACTTGAATGTTTGTGGCATCCAAAGATCCTTGATTATAAACCGTCACAGTAAACGTTACATCATCACCAGTATCATAAGGACCAGGAGTTGCAGTTGTATTAATTAATTTGACCAAAGCCAAATCAAATACTTGTCCAACTACGATCTCCTTAAAAGCTTCATCATCTTCTGATTGATCACCGTCATCATTTCCTGGAGTACTGTCATCATCAGTTAATAACAAACCATTAGGGTCAATTATTTCTGCCGTATTTACAATAGATTCATTCATAAACATATCGTCTATTGTGAATGTAATCTCAACATCAACTGATTGTCCAATATTAACAGCAGGTACTGGAACATTTAATGTAGCAGCAGTTCCTGCTCCATTAGCAGTCCAATCTGTATCATTTAAAATCAATCCAGCTGGAATGTTATCTTCTAGTTCAATATTGCTCGCATTGACCGTACCTTCATTGGTTACTGTCAAGATGTAAGTAATTGGGCTACCGGGTGTATATGGACCAGAATCTGCACAATCTTTAGCCAGACTCAAATCAAATATTTGGATCACGTCAACAGTTTCTGGATCGTGATCATCTTCATCTCCATTAGAACTATCTGTAACATCATCTCCACCTCCTTGATCATCATTTATAGTATCTGGAACAGAGTCACTGTCTTCTAAAGGCGTATTGTTAGGATCCGTATCATTATCTGCCTCAGAAATCTCAGCAGTATTAGTGATGGTGAATCCCATAAAGTCATTATCAATTGTAAATGAAATTCCTACTGTCGTTGAAGTTGAATCTTCAAGATTTACAATATTATTATTTAAAGTAGCTAATGTTCCTGCAGCATTTGCAGTCCAATTGCTATCGTTTAATGTCAATCCATCTGGAATATAATCAACGAGTCCAATATCATAAGCCATGATATTTCCCTGGTTGAAGACCTGAACATCAAACGAAATAGCATCACCAGGTGCAAATGGACCAGGCGTAGCAACTGTATTTAATGTTTTAATCAACGCCAAGTCAAAACGTGGACAGAAGTCTTCATTGTTATTGTCTTGAACATCAACATGAGCTGTACAAAATG
>Ga0206131_10006402_pt1 | contig 12053 bp, 10 predicted proteins | sample Helgoland_Spring_FD_148636 | JGI IMG/M metagenome (GOLD analysis project Ga0206131, IMG submission 148636) | Pelagic subsurface seawater microbial communities from Kabeltonne, Helgoland, North Sea - Helgoland_Spring_Bloom_20160517_1 | ecosystem: Environmental > Aquatic > Marine > Epipelagic ... | reverse complement strand
TGATAAGATGTACAATGCTATGAAGCATAGCTTTGGTGAGTGGGCAGGTAAAGTTGTTTTAATTGGGAGTGATTGTTTTGAGTTAAATTCAGGCATAATCGAAGAGGCGTTTAAAGCTCTTGAGGATAGTGACTATGTGCTTGGACCGGCTAAAGATGGAGGGTATTATTTGATTGGCATGAAGGAACTTAATTTAGAAATATTTCAAAATAAGGAATGGAGTTCCGAAAATGTATTTTTAGATACTTTACTAGATATCAAAAACCAAGAGAAATCACATTATTTATTACCGACTCTTTCTGATGTAGATTCAGAAGAGGATTTAGGAGACTTACGAGGGTATATTGAAGAGTGAGTCAATAAACTTAATTAGTCCTAAGATAAAAAAATAAGAATGAATTTAGAACGGATTGGCGAATCGGTAAGATTTTTAAAAGAAAAAGGAGTTACAAATCCTCAAATTGGAATTGTATTAGGAACGGGATTAGGAAACTTGGTTAAAGAGATAAAAGTTGAATTAGAGATACCTTATGAACAAATCCCCAATTTCCCATTATCTACAGTTGAGTCACATTCAGGTAAATTACTTTATGGCGTCTTAGGCGGTAAACAAGTCCTTGCAATGCAGGGACGTTTTCACGCTTATGAGGGTTATTCAATGGAAGAGATTGTATTTCCTGTTCGGGTGTTAAAACAATTGGGAATAGAAGTATTATTAATATCAAATGCAGCTGGCGCGATGAACCTTGATTTCAAAAAAGGAGATTTGATGTTAATTACAGATCATATTAATAAATTTCCTTTCAACCCTTTATTAGGGAAAAATGAAAATGATTTAGGTACTCGTTTTCCGGATATGAGTGATGCGTATTCAAATGATTTAGGTAATAAATTGGAGGTTATAGCTAAAAGTGAAAGGGTTGTTTTAAACAGAGGAGTATATATCTCTGCGGAAGGACCAATGCTAGAAACACCTGCTGAATATAGAATGCTCAGAACCTTAGGAGGAGATGCTGTCGGGATGAGCACTATTCCGGAGGTTATTGCTGCTAGACATATGGAGTTGACGTGTTGCGCTGTTTCTGTATTAACGGATGAATGTGACCCTGATAATTTAAAGCTAGTCAAAATCGCTGATATTATTGCTGTTGCTGGCAAAGCAGAAAAGAAGCTAACGAAGCTTTTTGTTGGTTTGATTGAACAGATTTAAGAGTTATTTATATATTAACAATGAAACGAATATTCTTTTTTATTTGTCTAATAATGCAGGTAGCATCCTTTAGTCAGAATCACTCAATTCCAAATACTATTGAAACTTTTGGAAATATTCAGTTTTCAATTGATTCAATATCTAAAGGAGATAATATTAATTTTGAATTCATTACAGAATTGAACAGGCAAGTTGGCTTGAAACTTTATTCATCAGATGGTGTATTGATTAGCACAACATTAATAGATGTGTTTTCTGATAGGGGATTGGCATTAGCAACGCGAAGTTTTGAAGTTGGAACTTATTATATGTGTTTACAAATTGAAAACGAAGACTTTGGTTAAAGAGGTAACGATAAAAGCCTAATGTTCTTTGTATGCTTTTTCTCCTGCTTCAATTCTAAGGTTTAAAAAATTCTTTTTTGGTGGTATTGGACAATTATATCCAATCGTATAATGACAATAAGGGTTAAAACAATAGTTGAAGTCTAAGTTAAATGTATCTGAAGCAGGTATTTTAGCCTCAATATATCTTCCGCCTCCATAGGTTTCTTCTCCATTTGTTAAATCTGTAAAAGGAATAAAGATATAATCTCGGTAAAGGGGATTCGTCATCAACTTTAAATTCTGGTAGATCGGAAGAACATAATCGATACTATCTATTCTGAAAAGAAGATTACCATAAACTCTGAATTTTTTTGATTTCCCAGAAGAAGTTGTCATGTCGAAAGGAGTGCCAAGTTCTTTTACAAATTTTGCCTGAATATTAAATTCTGGATTCGGTGCAAAATAATTCAAACTGTCAAAATTAGTAATGTCTTTATGAAAGGGAGATGTTAATGCGTCTTTGTATTCAGTGTTTTTATTTTTTCTATGAGCTAATACATTCTCGATGTATTGGTTTTGAGCGTTTGCAATGAATGGAATAATTAAAAGTAGTAAGGCTAGTTTCATATAACACCGACTTAATCAAATTTAATACCTCTTTTTTGAATTATTTCAATCACTTCATCCAAATCTTCTTGTGTGTCTACAGATATAGCATGATGGGCAGTATGAGCTACCTTTATTTTACCTCCATTTTCTAACCAGCGCAGCTGTTCTAAAGATTCGGCTTTTTCTAGATTTGTTTGATTCATCGAAGCAAATTGCTTAATTGCTTTGGGAGTAAATCCGTACATTCCAATATGCTTATAATAAGCATGGTGTTCAATCCAATCATCTTTGTGCGCACCTCTAAAATGCGGTATTATTTCTCTACTAAAATATAAGGCATTATCATTTTTGTCAATTACAACCCAAATATCACTAGTAGATAAAAGTTCTTTTTTATCGTGAACTGGCCTTATTAATGTTGCCATTTCGGTTGAAGAATCATTAAAGCAATTCGCTAAGCTTATTAGAATTTCAGGTTCCAACAAAGGTTCGTCTCCTTGGATGTTTATTATAGCATCAAAATCAATTTTTAACTCCTTTTGAACTATGTTATATGCTTCAACACACCTATTGGTTCCCGTAGTGTGTTCTGTCGATGTCATTATCACATTTCCACCAAAACTGTTCACTTCCGCTTCTATTCGAGAATCATCCGTTGCTATATAAACGTGCTCTAGGGCTTGTATTGCTTGTTCATAGACGCGTTGAATCATTGTTTTTCCACAAATATCTTTCAAAGGTTTTCCTTGAAGTCGAGTAGAAGCAAATCGAGCTGGTATTATTCCTAGTATTTTCATTAAATATTCAAAGTATGTGGATCATTATTCCTCATCTCAATGTGGTTTTTTACTTCCGCCATTTTAAAAGCTAAGGTTGCATAAATCATGTCATATTCTCTCAGCCATTTTTGAGCTCCAGGGTGGTTATCTATAGCTAGTCCCATGTATTTTAATAAATCAAAATCAAATTCAGTTAACCACTTTAAAGCTATTTCGTCTCCTTCACCAGCGGAAATCATTGCCAATAAATGAGGGTATCCGTTATTCATTAGCCAGTCTTTTCCTTTGACATCGTTTTTTAATGCATGGCAAAAGATACCGAGCTCAGGATAACCGTTTTTCATTAACCAATCTAGTATTTTTGAATTTCCAGAAATAGCTTCGCCCCAAGCAACTAATATCTTTGGAGGATAATTAATTGGCTTAATAGAAGATTTTCCAGCTTTCTTCTTATTGTCCTTATTTTTTTTGAATAATCCCATTTTTAACGAGCCCCTTCAATGAGTATTTGTAAAATATCCTGTGCTGCTTTACTAATTTTTGTTCCAGGCCCAAAAACAGCTGCAATCCCAGCATCAAACAAAAATTGGTAGTCTTTCTGCGGAATTACACCCCCAGCAATTACCATAATATCTGCTCTGTTTAATTTTTCTAATTCTGCGATTACTTGCGGAACAAGTGTTTTGTGACCAGCAGCTAAAGAGGAAATTCCTAATAAGTGAACGTCATTTTCTACAGCTTGTCTTGCCGCTTCTTCCGGTGTCTGGAACAAAGGTCCAATATCAACATCAAAACCTATGTCTGCAAACGAAGTAGAAACAACTTTAGCACCTCTGTCATGTCCATCTTGGCCCATCTTTGCAATCATTATACGGGGTCTCCGACCCTCTAGTTTTTCAAACTGATTGCTTAACTCAATTGCTTTTTTAAAGTCTTTGTCTTCCATAGCTTCTGATGAGTATACACCCGATATAGAACGAATTGTAGCCTTAAATCTATTAAAATGTTTTTCCATTGCCAAAGAAATTTCTCCTAAAGAAGCTCTTTCTCTTGCTGCAACAATGGCAAGTTCTAGTAAATTACCTTCACCCGTTTTAGCAGCTTCGGTTATGTTATTTAACGCATTTTGAACTTTTTCGGTATTTCTTTCGGATTTCATTTTATCCAAACGCGCAATTTGGGAAAGTCGAACTTTTGTATTGTCAACCTCAAGTATATCGATTTCTTCCTTACTATCCGTCTGATAAGCATTTACCCCAACCAAAATATCTTTTCCAGAATCTATCCGCGCTTGCTTTCTTGCGGCAGCTTCTTCAATTCTCATTTTCGGCACTCCCGACTCAATTGCCTTAGCCATTCCCCCTAATTCCTCTACTTCCTCAATTAAACTCCAAGCTTTTTCCATGATTTCCTTCGTAAGCTTCTCTACATAATAAGATCCAGCCCAAGGGTCTATAGCTTTTGTAATGTCAGTCTCCTGCTGAATGTATAATTGCGTGTTTCTTGCAATTCTTGCAGAAAAATCCGTAGGTAACGCAATTGCCTCATCTAATGCGTTAGTATGGAGAGATTGTGTTCCGCCTAGAGTTGCAGCCATTGCCTCTATACAAGTTCGCGCAACATTGTTAAATGGATCTTGCTCGGTTAAGCTCCATCCACTGGTTTGGCAATGCGTTCTCAATGCCATTGATTTGTCACTTTTTGGATTGAATTCTTTTACAATTTTTGCCCATAGTAGTCTTCCTGCCCTTAATTTGGCAATTTCCATAAAATGATTCATCCCTATACCCCAGAAGAATGACAGTCTTGGAGCAAAAGTATCAATATCTAATCCTGACTTTATTCCAGCTCTGATGTATTCCAAGCCATCAGCTAAGGTGTATGCCAACTCAATATCTGCGGTAGCTCCCGCTTCTTGCATGTGGTATCCTGAAATACTGATAGAATTGTACTTTGGCATGTTTTGAGAAGTATATTCAAAAATATCTGAAATAATACGCATCGATGGAAGAGGAGGGTATATGTATGTATTTCTTACCATGAATTCCTTTAGAATATCATTTTGAATGGTGCCAGATAAAAGTTTTTTATCAACCCCTTGCTCTTCTGCTGCAACAATATAAAAAGCTAAAATTGGAAGTACTGCTCCATTCATAGTCATGGAGACAGACATCTTATCTAATGGAATTTGATCAAACAATATTTTCATGTCCAATACCGAATCAATAGCAACGCCGGCCATACCAACATCGCCAACTACTCTTTCATGGTCAGAATCATAGCCTCTGTGCGTTGCTAAATCAAATGCAACAGATAGCCCTTTTTGACCTGCAGCTAAATTTCTTCTGTAAAAAGCATTCGATTCTTCTGCAGTACTAAAACCAGCATATTGGCGTATTGTCCAAGGGCGAGAAATGAACATAGTAGAATAAGGGCCTCTGAGAAATGGGGGCAATCCAGCAACATAATTAAGGTGAGTAACATCAGCTAAATCTGTTTTGGTATAGCTATTTTTTATAGGAATCTGTTCAGGAGAATTCAATACATTTTCTGAAGATTCTGCTAGAGTCTCCTCTGAGGATTCAATATTTATGTTTGTGAAATCTTTTCTCATTCTACTCCTTTGTTTTGTATGGTAAGATGATGTGTTGTTTTGTTAATTCAAGTATTTTTTAAAGAGTCCTTTTTTATTAATTTTCTGCGATGGAATATTAAGAGAACTATAAATATGACTTTCGATACACTTATGGAGTATGGAAAACCACTCTTTAGAGCTACAAGGCATACTTATCATCAGGGCTAGATCGAAAATAGTAAAGTTTTTAAATGGTCTAAATACTTCTTCTGTATAAGTTTTATCTACATCAATTATGTTACAATACTTACTCATAACTGGTGCTTAACCTCATTTGGGGGATAGGATTAATAGAGACGTTCTCCAATCTATCTTTCAGTTCTGAATCTACAGTATAGTGCTCATTTTCATTTATAAACTTATTGACTCCAATCATTGTTCGCTTCTCTTCTTTTAGATCATACAACTTTTTCTCTAGCTCCTCATTGATTTGATCCTGAATATCACCATTGGTTAATGCCTTTATGAATCCACCTGCTTTTTCGATGGATAGAAAATTCGCCCAAGACTTTTTCTTTATGATACTAATCAAGTTTTCAACATAGTAAGAGCCTTTTGAAGTATCTTTGACTTGGTTTAAATAGCTTTCTTCTTGAAAGAGTAATTGAATGTTTTTTGAAATTCGTTGACCAAACTCATCGTTGCCTAAAGAATTGCTGTTAAATGGAAGAAGTGAGAGTGAGTGACAGCCACCGAGCACCGCGCTCATGCCAGATGTAGTGGCTCGTAAAAGATTATTATACATATCCTTGTTAGAATAATATAAGTTCGCATTAATAGCGTGAATTTTTGTTTCAATATTTTCTATTGAAATATATTGAGTAATTATGGTTGACCATAGAGACCGAAAGGATCTCAATTTAGCAATTTCTAAAAAATAAGATGTACCAATCCCAAAAGTAAATTCTATTTTTTGAATTATCTTTTCAAGAATAATAAGGTCATCTTTAAATAGGTTTAAGTACTCGTTAGCATGCGCTATAGCACATGCTATTTGCGTATCCACATTTGCTCCTCCATTACAATAAGTGGCTGCATTAATATTAAGAATAGAGAAATTATTGAAATTATTTGCAGCTAGAAGTATATCCTCAATTGAGGATAAATCTTTTTTTTCATCTTCCAACCAATTTCCAGATAATGCAACATTTCCAATAGGGTCGTATATAAATCCACCTTTCAGGTTTTTAGTGTCAATGTTTTCCGAAGTACAATATTGATGAAATATCTCAATAATAGATTTAGGGTTAGTTGCGTTAATATCTATGTAAACGTGAATAATATCAAGCATAACTCCGCTAAAGACATCGTTAATGTTTTTAGATGATAAATGGCATAATTCAATAGAATTAACTCCTCCTTTTAAAGCTAATAAAATTTCTTCATTTGCTCCTGGCGCAGCAGCGTCAAATCGCTGTCTAATGTTCCATTTGTTGTTTTCTTTTTGTTGGAAGTTGTCAGAGGTAACTTCTTCATAATGAAAAAGAACCGGATTTATTGGTCCAATTTCAGACTCCCAAAATAAAGAATCTAGCGATTTTCCTTTTAAATCAGAGGTAATTTTATTTAGCCAACCTTCTTTGGTGCTTGGTTCAAAAACACTTAATAAATCCTTTGTCATAATAGGTTATTGTCAAGTCGCTAAAATACGAAAAGTTGATAAATGTATTGGGTATAAAGGGGTTTTGTTTCAAACCCACAAAGGTAGTAATGTAAAGATTTACATTGCTCCAGGTTTTTTCCAACCTTTCGTTCTTCTTCCTTTGAACAATGCATTATTTATATTGGCCCATTGGAACGAAACCTCAAAGCCACCTTGAGCTGCATTGTTTAATTTGGAAGTTGTTATTTCGTAACTAAGACCAATTATATAATTTCCTAGTTCAAGTTGAATTTGAGGTACAATTGCATCCTTAGACCTGTATGTTGCTCCAATAGAGAAATAGGACTCAGAGTATAACCCAGTATATCTAGTTCCTTCATGGGTCCTAAATTTCACGAGTAAGGTGCTCAGTACTTCTTTAAATTTATGTTGCTGAAAATAAGCGAATGACGGAGCCAAAGTGACTTTTGACCCTGGTATATCCAATTGCATTCCACCATGGAATACCATTTTAGAGTGCAGGCTATCGGCTGCGCCATTTCCATAGTTTAAAACAGGTTGTGAGAAATGAAAGTACGAGATTCCCCCGTAGAAATTTTTTATTTCCTCTCTTACGAATGTAGATTTATGACCATTATACCTGTAAAAAACGCCAGCTCCAAAATCTGGGTAAATAAATGAACTAATATTTGCTTCATTAGATGCAATTTGAGAATCAAAACCATCTTGCCCGTTAAATTGATTTCCCCAATTTAATTTACTCACATCACCACTTCTTTGGGCTCCTCCAACTTCAATGCCGACAGATGCTGTTTGGTCTTCCGCAACTTGAATAATACCGTTAACCGCTAAGCTAAATTTATTTGTTCCAAATTTTGCATCACCCGCAACATCGCTGTAAAAATTTAAACCTATTCCCAAATAACCTTTACTCGTGCCGTTTTCGTTTTTTAAAAGGTTTAAGTCAGCAGAAAGTTGTGAAGTAACATAAGGACTCCCCATGGAAAGCCATTGTTGACGATGTGAAATACTTACTCTTTCCCAGCCGTCAAAAACACCTGCAGTAGCCGGGTTTATTAATTGTGGAGTAGTAGAGGACTGCACGAAATGTACATCTTGTCCATATGAAGTGAAAGGCACGATTATAAGAAATATATAAACTAATTTATTCATCCTTAATTTGCCGAATTTCTAACGAGTGTAATATTACCTCCTTTAACTTCGGTTGTACCGTCAATATATTGAACGTTTATTTTGTAAACAAAAACTGAAGTGCTTAATTCTACACCTTTATATGTCCCGTCCCACAAGGATAATCTATCATCGGTTTCAAATATTTTTTCTCCCCATCTATTATAAATTACAAATAAGAAGTCTTCTACATTTCCACCAATGTAAGTTTGCAATAAATCATTGTTTCCATCATTGTTCGGTGAGAATCCAGTAGGAACATAAACTCCTTCAAAAGTTGGAGTAGGAGGTGTTCCTTCAGTTCTAAAGTGCGCTTTAATTGTTTGAATTCCAGTTATTGATGTGGATGCGTCTACTGAATCTGCTGCGGGGTTGATAGGATCGGAAATTGAGGATTCCCAATAATCAAATATAAATCCTGGATTGGCATTTGCTTTTAAGAGTATATCAATTCCTCCATAATATGTTCCCGTCCAAGGGTATTGGTCAAGTGTGGTTGAATTAACTTTAATCGTACCTGATGCAACCGGCACAACATCGTAGGTTACTTCATAAGGCCCAACAAGGTCATAACAGTCTACTAGTCCTGTTTCAATTTCAACACACCTATCGGTTATAAAATCCCTAAGGGTTTGAACATTTGCTTCCCACGTTGCAATACTGCTTCCCCAACGAGCAACTTGCGCCGGCATTTCGGGGGTTATTAAAGAAATAAGACTATCTAAGTGCCCCAGCATATAATCACAACTAAATACAGTATTTCCCAAATCAATATATCGGGAAATATAATATTGTTCAAAAGTTGGATTGTTCATTAACTCCATCATTATTTCCGTATGGCCTTGCCCGCCTGGATTTGGAAGAGCTTCTACTGCACAAGGGTCGGCTGTTGCACCTTGATCAGGAATGTTAGTGTAGTTAGTGTAGTGTCCAAAAGTGGCATCCATATCCCATAGAGTGTAACGCCATTTTTTCTTATCTCCATCTGGATTTAATCCCCTCCACCAGGAGGTGTTCCAATTAAGCCAATCCGCAGAAACAATATAACTGTTTAAGCAAAAATAGTCCACCAAACTTTTCCAGTTAAAAACGCTGTCGACATAATCAAAATTTGCTTGAATACTCATGTCATTTCCTGTAATAAAGTTTGCGAGTGTGTTCCAGTCATTCTGTGCGTTTGGAGCACCCATTTCTTCCCAAGTTCCTCCCCAAGTTCTTAAAAACTGAACATCATTAGGACCTCCACTATACTTCTCATCTTGGTCGTAATAGTAACTGGTAAAGTCAGAGTCACCTACTTTCTCTCTTATTTCATATAGGCCCCAGTACTCTCCGTTTACGTATAACACAGCAGGCTCAAATGATCTTTCATCCATTTTCAAATCACCTACTTGAGAAAGTGATTGCACATATGCATCTCTAATGTGTGCGCCTCCTGGTTGAAAAGAAACATTATCATTGGCTGCCGCTTTTATCATTAACCTTTGATGACTAGTTCTGCTTTTACCTCTGTATATTTGGTCTTGAATCGCATAGTTATAGCCAAACTGGTCTCTCATAATAAAGTCAATACCTCTTTGGCCATATGCCCAGCTATCGTTTCCGTGTTTATTATATTCACCTTCTCCTTCGTCAATTAATACGCCTGCTGAAGTAAAAAACTCTAATGCTCCTCTAAAATTACTTGAAAAAGAACCGGGTGCCTGATCATTGATGAAATCCATTACCTCATCTCCACATATAGATAGTATTTTCATTGTATGGGATATATTGAAAAAGTAAGTGTTCGTTTCAATAAAACTTTGCGGGATATTCGGGTCAGAGCTGATAGCAATGCAACGAATAATAGTGTTTGTAGTCAGCGCAATGGCTCCTGATACGGGAGTTGACCCAGCAGATGGAGTTGATCCATCATTTGTGTAATACAATGAAACGTTTGCATCTGGAGAACTTATGGTTAAACTAATATTACCTGCTTGAATACCGGATGCAATATCAAATAATGGTTTAGTTGCATATTCTTGCTGAGCGTTAGTATTAGGTGCACCAATTGTTGGAGATGTAAAAAGAGCCCATGTTGATGCTCCATCTGCAGTTCTACCTCTAGAATGGCCAAGCTGGCATGGAACCATTTGTATTTGGTCTACCAAAATGCCTCCTGCATCGGAGATTAATATTTCTTCTGGTTTTGTTTGCGTTAACTTGAAGGAAGTGTGCAAGTTTCCCCCCGAAAATTCATCTCTACCAGAGCAAAAAACTTTAAGATATCCGCCTGATGGCACAACCCCACCAGTAACTAAGTTTTTTAAAGGTTTTGTAACTTTATCTGAAAAGTACCACCCGGTAATGTCGATATCGACACCTCCTGTATTATAGAGTTCTATCCAATCTTCAAATTCACCGTAATTATCTGCGGTTGAATTCATGTTTGCTGCGGAATATTCGTTAATCACGATTTGAGAATAACAATGTCCTAAGATTGATATAAAAAAAGCAACGGTTAGTTTTAACTTCATTTTATCTTTTTAAAATCACTTTGATTGACGTTATTTTATTGTAATAGTTGCCTCTAAAAAAGATAAAGTTAATGATTAATATTATTTAAGGGCTATTTAAAATGAACCAATTGTAAAGTTGGGTGTATCGTGACTCTGAAAATTGAATTAACTATGAAGTATTTTACTTGGTTGGTTTTGATGTTATTTCTATCAGTAGCCTTTAGAAATGAAAACTTTCATAAGCGAAATTCTTGCATGATCGAAAATAATGCAAGCAAATAGAATAGATAATAATTATTATGGCAGTTAGGTTTAAAAAGGGTGTTAATTTATTTAAAGAATTAAGAAAATGTGTTCGTGATTTCTAGGGTAGAAAAAATGACTCAGTAATAAGTAACGTTTTTATGTAAAATACGTTACACAATCGGCTTAAGAAAATGAAGTATATATTTCAAGTTATCGTTATAATTAGCGATATTTGTTGATTGCAGTTGAAGGATATGGGTAGATGTACCAAAATATTAGCATTAATAATTACAGCATTTCTAACATTTGTTGGAGGCAATGTTATTGCTCAAGATGCAGAGGAAGATCCAATTCTTCTGTTTTCTGGAAAAATTACAAATGCTTCAGGTGGTAAATTGGTTGGTGTTTCTGTTGAGTTTTTCAGAGATAACGTTTCCTTTGCAAAGGTGTCAACAGCTTCTTCTGGTAAGTACTCGCCGGTAGAAGCTGAATATGGACATGTATACAAAGTAGTATTTAGTAAGGACGGTTACGTTAGTAAATCGGTAGTAATTGATGCGAAAAAAGGATTTTTTGCAGAAGATATTAATGAAAAAAAGACCTATCTTGATGAGTTAGGAACATCTCTAATTAATCAGCAACCAAACATTGATTACAGTGTTGTTACCAGTCGACCAGTTGCAAAAGCACATATTGACCCATCTACAGGGCATTTGGATTTTGATTTTGGGTATATAAATACACGGAAAAAAGAAATTGACAAATTTATTGCTGCCCTTGCTAGTGCAGATAATGAAAATGAACAAAAATTCGATCAACTGGTAAAGGCCGGCGATAATGCTGTTGGTTCTGAACTATACGATAATGCTATTGCTAAATATAAAGAAGCGCTAAAAATAAAAGATGATAATAATGTTTCAGCAAAAATTACCGATGCAGAAAACAAACGAAAAGAA
>Ga0206131_10006396_pt1 | contig 12063 bp, 15 predicted proteins | sample Helgoland_Spring_FD_148636 | JGI IMG/M metagenome (GOLD analysis project Ga0206131, IMG submission 148636) | Pelagic subsurface seawater microbial communities from Kabeltonne, Helgoland, North Sea - Helgoland_Spring_Bloom_20160517_1 | ecosystem: Environmental > Aquatic > Marine > Epipelagic ... | reverse complement strand
TATCATTATTATTAGAAAAAAAAAATAATATCTATAATTAGATATGAATAACAATTATAAGACTATTAAGAAACCAACACGAACACAAAATATTTGGTTAAACACCACTGATGCACTTGTAGATAGTGAACGAAAAATATTCACTTTTAACGATTTACCTTTAATACAAGTTAGAAATCATTCTGTTTTAAAAATTAACAGCGTAACTTTAAGTGGTGCTGGTGTAAGTTCCGCATCTGCTCATAATTGGACTATAAAATTAAATAATGTAAAATATAATACTTCTGCTTATTTTAGTAGTGATAATAATAGTGACCCTACTATTGCAATGATAAATTATGATACTAATAATTCAATTCAAACTGGTAGTTTCGCACTAGAACTAGAAGTGCAAGATATAAAACAACTTGTTATAAAAGTAAAATCAGACGATGGTCATGGATTAGCAAAAAATTCTCAAAATATTGATATGCATATTGGTTTAACTATATGTGAATATGACGAATAAATTCTTACTAACCAATTTTACGAGTTCGGTGTCTTTTTTTAGGAGGTGGGTTATTAATACCTAAATCTTTTTTAACATTTTCAATAACTTTTGAACCTGCTATAAAACCAGCACCTTCTCCTAAACCCCATGGTATTCCTTTCATTACTTCATTTTTAAATGTAGTTGCTACCGTTTCGGCACCCTGAACGATTGATCCGCCACCGATACCTGCTTCCATATCTAATACTAGTTCTCCTGCTAATGGAGCAAGAAAAGCCATCTCTATCTATATATTAGTAAGATTTTTTTTGTAATTTACTAATTTGTAGATGTATTAATGCATTATCTAATATTAACGGTTGGGATTTCTCATTATAAAAACGAAGTTTTATAGTTGAAATATGTTTATTCTCAATTCTATATGTTAAATTTTCATAGTTACGATATTTAATACATGTAAGTGGTGCTTCATCAAGATTTACCCATGTTAATATATTACCAAAACCTCTGTGAATATCATTACCTTTAATAATTTCATTATGAGTTTTATTTGTAAAATTTAAATCAGTTGTGATAATAATTTTAGATAAATTAATTAGATTAATATGATTATCACTTTCATAATAAGAATTAAAAGGAATATTAATATATTCTTGATAATTTATTATTCCAAGATTTTCCAACATATTATTTATATTAGGTATTACTAAATCAATTTGGTAATTATCATCAATTAGGTCATCAACTGTTGGTACAAAAGTAATATTATCATTTGTGAACTTAATTTTGTTTGTTAATGAATCAATTGAGGTAGTAATTTTATAATTGGTCAATAAATCATTTAAACTATTTTTGTATGTAGATGCTTTGTAAAATCCATCAGGAATGGTAATAGTATGTAATACAGGTTCATCAATAGTACCAGCATCAAAAATAGGTATTTGTTTATCTGCTTGCAATTTTAAAATATATAATGTAAATGGTAAAGAAGCAGTATTAGATGTAATGCGATATTTAGCATTTGCGGATGGTGATGATATTGTAAAAGTTGATGATATTTGTTCCTCCGGAACGCTATTCGCAAATGTTATAGTATTAGTATTTATCACATCCCATATTGTAGTGGAAGTATTATATTTTTGTAATATTATATCAACCACTGTTGTTGAAGCACCTACATGTGTATCTTTATAAAAAACACAATCAAAACTGGTTATAGTTTTATCAGTGCATTCAATTTCTATAAAAAAAATATATGTTTCATGTAGTTTCATTTTCCTACTAACATCCACTGTATCATTTAAAATATTAACCCAATAACTCGCTGTGTCATCAGTTATGTCAGCAGTATTGTAATAAGTTAAACTTGTTGTATCATAAGCAATAGTGGATTTATGTAATGTTATATCAATAACTTCGCTAACAAGTAAAGCATTTTGAGCGTCAAAAAACCCAGTATCAGTTAAATATAATTCACTACCATAAGTAAATGTATATGTCTTTGAATATCGTCTAATATTAAATTGGTTATTCATTAAGGTTGCACTGATGTTATAAATATTATTCAAAAATTTAAAATCCACAAGTTTAACTTTGAGATATTCATAATTAGTTGTTTCGATCGGAAAATCTAAATTAATATCAATATATTCATCATATTTATTTTTACTTCTTTTATCAATGTAGTAATTATATATTGTCATTTCTATTTATTAGATACATTTTTAAATAATAAAATATTATATTATGTATTTATAATATGAAAACAAAAGTTGTTAATGAAATAAAAAATAGAAAAGAAGCAAATGATAGAATATACACACCTAAACCAGTTGCTTTAAAAATGATTGAAATGTGCAATTTAAAAGAAGGTGATACTGTTTTAGACCCTTCATATGGTGGAGGTGTATTTTATGATAATCTACCGGAATATGTAAATAAAGAATGGTGTGAAATCGATAAAGGTAAAGATTTTTTTGAATATGATAAAAAAGTGGATTTTATAATCGGTAATCCACCATATTCCATATTAAATAAATGGTTAGATAAGACTATGGATTTGACTGACAAGTTTTGTTATATTCTAGGTTTTAATCTAACTGATACAAGATTAAAAAAAATAACAGAAAGAGGTTACGGTATAACTAGAATGCATATAATAGATATTGATTGGTGGTTCGGGCATAGTTTTATTGTATTATTTGAAAAGAATAAACCATCTATAATTACAGCAGAACCAATTAAAATAATTTGTGATATATGCTGTCGTAGATGTAAAAGAGGACGATTGGGTAATAAACCAAACGATTGTAGTAATAAAAATTAAGTAATGAAATATTTTTCATCTCGCTCAATAACTCTATCCCATCCTGACCTAACTCGGTTTTCATCTTTTTCTTTTTTATGTATTGATAATATTAGCGAACCATATGGGATTTTCATAATATTATCATAATAAACTGACAACTCTTCTTTTGAGAAATGTGAACCAACTTCTTCACTAATTGCATCTAAAATTTGAGTTCTTGATGCTGATTTTAGTAAAACAAATATATCGGATTGACGGCGAATTACTGCTGGGATTGCTTTAAAACTTTGAGTGATAAAAAATAGATTCATACCAACTAAATCTTCACTTTCATGTCTAGATTTTACTGCTAATCTATTTAAAAAATTACCTCTTTTCATTGATGAAAAACCATCACTACCAATCATATCATCTAAAATTAGGAATACCATTCTTGGATGATATAATAATTCACCGTCGGGTGTTTTTGGTGCATCAGGGTCATCTTTCGGGTCTACAAAGTTTTTCCATTCTAATAAACTTAATTCATCCATAGTTAAATTAGATAACGATTTAGACTTCATAAATTTTTCATAAGTTTTTCGGTAAATATTATATATCTCCACTTCATCTCTTTCTAATTTAACATCTTCGTATATTTCTTTTAATTTAGCGTCAACATTTTCTTCAACATCAATTCTATCATCATCGTGTAATGTTTTTAATGTATTTAGAATTGAATTTTGTTTACTTCTACTAGTTCCACCACTCACCCAAATAGTTCTCATTAAAACATTTTCTCCTTTTTCGCTAATAAATCCGCTATCTTCATAATTAGTTAAAAGTTGAATGCAATTATATGTCTTTCCACCGCCTTTTGGCGATGCTGATAAAACTATATTATAAGTTGGAGGTAACAATTTATTACGAGGTTGTGGAGGGTCATATGGCGTATATTTACGAATTTTATTAGTTATATTTTTCAACTGCTTAATTTTCATTTAAAAAAAAATATTATCTCTATAATATAGATAGATAAATTATTAAAATGAGTAAAATCATATACCCCGAAGATTATGACGATGAGTTAAAAGCAATTTATGACAGTTTAATTGCACAAGGTAGACAATTAATCGGTAAAAAGATAAAAACACAGGACGAATTTTTACTTGATTTATCGGCAAAAATAACAATTAACCAAATGAGAGGTATTGATAATAATTTGACGATGGAAGAGGTTGAAGAAATGAAAGCAATGCATAAAAAAAATATGGGTGGAGAATTTGACACTCCTGCTGAATTATATGAAGGTGGAATGATAAGACTTGAAAACGGCGAAGAATCAATCCACCCGTTATCTATTTCACAAGAGGAAGTATTTGATAAAACGAGAATTGCACCACCACCGAGAATAGTGGATATTCCTGCACCTGCTCCCGATGCTTACGCCAGTGATAACGATATAAATATTTTAAACAAAAAAGTAGATGAGATGTTAGATTTTTAATGCTTTGCATATTGCCGACTTATGAGGCAATCTAATGTAATTATATAGAATCTATATATATTTTTTTTCTGTATATTAAATAGATAGAAACAATGGTATTAACATATGAACAAAGAATTGCGTTACTTGCAAAAGCACGAGAAGCAAAAAAAGCAAAGAAAGAACAAGCAGATGCATTAAAACCCGTACCGGTTAAAGGTAGACCTAAAAAAGTTACTAATAAAAATGTTACACTAGATTTGGTGGAAGCACCCCCCGCTTCCGCTGATGTTGACGATTCATTAGAAATTAAAGATGAAGAAATAAAGGATATGATAAAACCAAGCGAAGAAGAAATTAAAGAAATTAAAAAAATTGAAAATACTGGTAACGCTCCCGCTATTTCTAAACGCACTTCTAAAAAAAAACAATCTCAAATTGGGTCCGAACCCGAAACTGAACCGGAAATTATTGAAGAAGTTGAAATAAGAAAAGTTAAAAAACCTAAAAAAAGAATTATAAGAAAGATTATTAAAGAACAATATGATAGCGAAAGCACCGAAGAAGAATATGAAGAAGTAGTGTATCAAGCACCAAAACGCAGTCAAAAAAAAAAGATACAACAGGCGACAGAATATACACCTCCAAAAGAACATAAAGAACCTGAAATAAAAACTAATACATCTAGTGGATTTAATTTATTTTCTTATTAATAGTATGAAAAGTAAATTAAAACTTTTGGATAAATGCGAAGCATTGACTTTACTTACAACAAAAGCATCATCTCGATGGAGTTTTATTAAATTCTGCTTTAATATCCCCCTTGTTTTTACTTCAAGTGCAATGTGTATTATAAACAGTATATCTACCGATGCTAATGAAATAAAAATACCCAATATAATTGTTAATGCAATTTCAGTATTAATTATGAGTTTAGCGAATAACACACGAGCAAGTGAGAAGTTTGAAATTTTTAAGAAATTATCCCAACAATTCATGTTACTATCACAAGAAATTGATGCACTAGAAGAAGATAATATACCTATTGACGAATACAAATTACTACTTTTAAAATATGAGAATTTGGTGCAACAGATAGATTTTGAAGAAATACCGATTAGTTATAAAAATAATGTTAGTCAAGCGTATCAAAATGCTAACAGACACATACCGATACAATTAAATGGTACGATTGGTAATGTAGTTAAAAAACGACCTATTAGTGATGAGATAGGTTTTAGCAGAGGTGTGGAGTTTAGTGAAATGGTATAAATTAAAATCTCAATATATTAATAGATAATAAATAATGGAAGCACCAAAAAGAGGTAGACCTAAAAAAGCACCAACCGAAGGAACTGACAAACAGAAGAAAAATAGGGAATACATGAGAAAATATAACGCCGAAATTAAAGCAGGTATAACTCAACTAGAAAAGGACGAAGAAAATTGTTTAGAAGAATTAGATAAAATTAGAAAGGAACGAGCAAAATTAATTGATGAATTAGAAAAAGCAAATAACCAAGCAGGTGCAATTCTAAAAGAAGCAGTTAAAAGAAAACCAACATCTAAAAGCAACAAGATTAATTAAAAATAAAATGTTGTCATATATTAGAAGAGATAGCGAATGAAAGGAGGAGATATTCATACACACATGAAAAAAAGAGTAGGTAGACCTTGTAAAAGCAACATTCGTAAAATCGGTTGAGAATTTTTTTTTATGTTATCATATAATAAATGACTTGGATTAAATATATTGTAATTAAAGATGATTTTGATTTTATTACCGATAAGTTTAAACCAAATACAACAAACACCATCAATATTGGTAAGTTGTTTTTATAATGTTAGTATGTATATCATTGAACCAATAATAATACTTGATATATGGTTGGGATTAAAATGATTTTTTTTATATAGGTATAAAATATAATGGTTAGTAACGGAAGTAAAGGTATAGTACCAAAAGATTGTTTAAATAGAATAGTCGGGGAATGTATAACTGTTACATGTTTTAAATGTAAAAGGGTATATGAACCTGATGATAAAGAGATATCCACTAAAAACCCAAATATGTATTGGAAAACTTGTTTTAATTGTAGAGAAAAAATGAGGTTATTTTTATTTAAAAAAAAAGAATTAGAAAACAAATATATTGGTTTAAAATAGAATGGTATTTGTGCAATTAAAGAAGAGTCAAATTGATGGTAAAAAATATACCGCAATATTTTATGATGAAGAAAGAAATAAAATAAAAACAACTCATTTCGGTCAAGCAGGAGCAAATGATTTTACTTCTCACGGAGAAGATGCAGAAGAACGGAAAAAGTTATATTTAGAACGCCATCGTAGAAATGAGAATTGGGCAGACTACCAAAGTGCAGGAAGTTTGTCGAAACATATACTTTGGAATAAATCAACATTAACGGCGAGTTATAATGACTATTTGAGAAAGTTTAAATTAAAGAAGTATTAATTATATATGTAAAAAGCATATAAGAATTACACCCATATATAATATAAAATGGATAATATCTCTAAACCCAAAAAAATCTTAACAGATGAACAAAAAGAAAACAGAAGAAATTATAACAGAGAATACGCAAGAAGACGAAAGTTAGTAGACCCCGAATTTGTGCAAAAACAAAGAGACGCATCACGAAAATCCGCTCAAAGAGAAGAAGCAAAAGAACAATTGAAAGTTAAAAATCGTTCAAGGGCGGAGTATTACAAATTACGGTATATACAGCAAAAGGAGAGACATGCAACTCTATTAAATGAGATTGAAGAGATGGAAAAAAAAATGAATAAATAATTATTTTTATATTTATAAGTGTAAAAAGCATATAAGGATAACTCAATATATAATATTAGAATAAAATATTGTGTAATAATAACAATGCCCCCTAGATTGAAGAATCTAAAAACACTGATAGTAGATTATACGAGAGTATTTGGTTATAAACCACATGGTAATAATAAGCAATTTAAAGAATTGAAAGGAAACAGGGTGTTAGATACACCTAGAAAGAAAAGAGAATTCCTCGATGAAATGATTGATAACAAAAAGCAGGAAACTGCAATATCTAAAATAAAAAATATATTTAGAAAATCAACTATTAAAAAATTCCAAGAAAGTTTTAGAAAATATACGGAAAAGCGTAAAAAATATATCAATGATTTCAAAAATAAATTAAAAAACAACAGAATAATAACATTACAAAGAAGTGAAATAAATCTTAATAGTAGTATTATTCAAATTATAGAAATTATTCAAAATCAAATTGATATTACAAAAGAAAATGTTGTTATAGGTGTTAAAAATATGTCATATACATTAACACCAGAAAACATTAAAAAATTAATTGATATTGCAAAAGAAGGAGGATATCTAGAAGAAATAGTTGATGGTGGAAGTGATAATAAACTTGTTTATGATGTTTTTACTGCACCAGAAATTATTATTGAAAAATATTATAAATCCAATAAATATAAAACGAAAGAGGGTGATTTCTTTACATATTATTTAAAAGACAATATTAATATTAATTTAGAAGATTTGCAAATTTATAAAAAAGATTGTGATGATAAAAAAAGAAACCTTGATAATTGTTTATTATTTTCTTTAAAACAATATGGCATTGCTGATGAAAAATTAGAGAAAATAAAAGAAATGATTAAATTAAAAAAAATACCTATTTCAGATATTAAAATAGTATGTGATAAGTTAAGAGTTGGTATTACTATTTGGTTTTCAAATACAAATCAAACTCGTAAGGTATCTTATGGTAAACAATATGATATTAATATAAATATTGGATATATTGAAAATCATTATTTTCTTATTAAAGATACTAAATATACATCATATAGTATTAAAAATTATGATTCAGTTAAAGATTTAGATGATTTTAATATGATATATAAAAAGACTGGTATGAAATCCAATCAAAGATTTATAAATACATTTGAATTAGTTAGTTTAATGATGGAAAATAAAGATTATTTCTTTGATAAAATTGATGCAGGTAATATAAATAAATATGATGAAATATATCTTGACAAATTAAAGGATAATAGTTTTGCTTGTTTAGAGTATGATATAAATGATTATAGAGAAGTTTCATTCGATAAAACAAAAATAGAACCAGATTTAGAAGTTGATGAAAAGACAAAAATAGTGTATTTTGACTTTGAAACTGGTAAGATTAAAAGAAATGGAAAAATATTTGTTGAACCTTTCTTATGTTGCACTATTGATAATCAAGATAATAAAAAATCATTTTTAGGAAAAAATTGTGCTTATAATATGTTAAATTCTTTAAATCAAGATACTATTTTAATAGCACATAATGCTAAATTTGACTATACATTTTTAACAAAACATTTATGGAAATGTAAAGAGATATGTAATGGTAGTGCATTTATAACATTCACAGGATATTTTGGTAAAATCAAAATTCAAATAAAAGATAGTTATAAATTAATCCCTATGAGATTAAGTGAATTCCCAAAAGCATTCAAATTAGATTATGTAAAAGAATACATGCCTTATGACCTATATACTGATGATAATATTAATTTGAGATATATTGAATACGAAGCAGTATTAGATTATATTGAAAATGATAATGAAAAAGAAATATTTGATGAAAATATTGCTAAATGGGATTTAGTTAAAGATAGTTGTGTTGATATGATTGAATATGCTCGCAAATATTGTGAAATTGATGTTCAACTATTGAGAGATAGTTATAATATATTTAGAGATAATTGCATTAGTCATTTTAATATTGATGTTAATAAAATATTAACTATTCCTACATTAGCAGATAAATATTTAATTAGTGAAGGTTGTTATGATGGTGTGTATGAATTATCAGGACAACCACGACAATTTATACAAAATTGTATTGTTGGTGGACGAACTATGTGTTGTAATAATGAAAAGAATATTTTAGAAAATGTTAGAGTAAATGACTTTGATGCTGTTAGTTTATATCCAAGTGCTATGTATCGTATTAATGGTTTTCTTAAAGGACTACCAAAAGTTATAACTAATCTAGATTATAATGTAGTGAAGAATTATGATGGTTATTTTGTGCAAATTAAGATTAAAAAGATTGGTATTGATAGAAAATTTGGTTTATGTAGTTATATCGATACTGATAAAGGAGTGAGAAATTTTACAAATGATTTAGTTGGAAGAATTGTTTATATTGATAAGACAGGACTAGAAGATTTAATTAATTTTCAGAATGTAGAATTTGAAATAATAAAAGGTTATTACTTTGATGAGGGATTTAACACCAAAATAAATCAAGTAATTAAAACTATTTTTGATAAAAGATTACAACTAAAAAAAGAAAAGAATGTAGGTCAACTTATATATAAATTAATTATGAATTCTGGTTATGGTAAGGCAATTCAAAAATCACATGATGTTGATACTAAACTTTTTGATAATAGAAAAGACTTTGAAAGTTATTTATCTAAAAATTATAATAAAATTAAATCTTTTGTTAAATATGATGATGATAAAAAATTTAAAGTTTCTGTTGGTTCAACTATGACAGACCATTTTAATCGTTGTCATATTGGTGTAGAGATATTAAGTATGAGTAAACGGATTATGAATGAAGTGATATGTCTTGCAGAAGATAATAGTTTAAATATTTATTATCAAGATACTGATAGTATTCACATTGAAGATAAAGATATTGCAGTATTAAGTGCACTATATAAAAATAAATATGATAAAGATTTAATTGGTAATAATTTAGGTCAGTTTCACAGTGATTTTGAATTAGAAGGAGCAAACAAAAATATTATTGCAACTGACAGTATATTTTTAGGAAAAAAAAGTTATGTTGATAAATTAGTTGGAGAAGACGATGCTGGAAATAAAATTAATGGATTCCATTTTAGAATGAAAGGAATCCCTAGTAAAGTTGTAGAATATTATTGTAATGAAAATAAAATTACTATATTTGAACTATACAGAAAAATGTATAATGGAGATATGATTGATTTTGATTTAACCTGTGGCGGGACGAAATTCACTATCAAACACGAAAAAGATTATACAATAAATATAATTGATGATTTCAGAAGAAAGGTATGCTTTGCATAATCTTATTTTTATAAATATTATGTTATTATAATATATTAAGAGTTTCTTATGTAGATTTTTTAGGACATTCATTCATACTATTACCATTTCTACCTCTTTTACATCTTCCATTACATATATCACACATCACTTTATTAGGTTCAACCGACATTATTGATGGTTTATTTTTTTCAAAGACTACCAAATAAGATGGTCCAAACCACCAATCAACATATAATAGATGTATTTTAGTTATACCATAACCATTATCTATAATCTTACGAACTCTCGTATCAGTTAAGTTTAATATACCGAATATATAACAAAACTTATCAGTTATTTTCATAGTATGGTCTAACCATTTATTCCACAAAGAATATGGCGGATTTCCAATTATACAATCTACTTTTTTATCATAATCAAAAAAATCTAAATCCATTTCAATCTCACAAAATGACTTATGCACATAATCAGGAAAATTATCATAAAATACACCTCCACCATATGAAGGGTCTAAAACAGTATCACCTTCTTTTAAATCACACATTTCAATCATCTTTAACGCAACTGGTTTCGGTGTATATATTTTATCATTTGCGGTTTTCCGTTGTTGAATTTCGTTACCTATTTTATTTTTCATACTTTATAATATTAGAATATTATTTTTCAAAAAAGTTTTAGTGCAATTCATTCCAATATATTTATATCCGATAACTGTCATTTTAATATAACATTAGATTATTAATTCCTATTTATTAATTAATATTTATTAATTATTTATTAATTATTTGGGGAATTATTAATTATTTGGGGAATTATTAATTATTTGGGGAATTATTAATTATTTATTAATTATTTATAAGGGTGAAAAGCATATAAGGATTAGACGCGTTAGTATGGTAGAACAAGACGCGATGACCACTACTACTACCACCACTACTACTACTATGCCGGACAACTGGTTAGAAGCACTACCATGTGACCTCAGTAGATACATCATGGAATTATCTATCATCACAACTGATGAACTGGTAGAACAGGTGTATGAAAGTGTGGTGCACGAGTCCCTCTCTTATACAGTTGACCAAGAGGAACTGGATGAGATAATTGCTGATAACGAAACAGGGTATAGCATTGACTATTATTGCTCTGTGCAGAATAGTATCAAAGATGTGATGTCTCAACAATCCCAACGAGCGTTAAAATTGATGTTTGATAAACATTTCAAGAGCAAGCGTGATGCGATTGACTACATCAACGATGAGGAGCATGGATATCAAGATACACTATACGAGTACGACTCACCCGAGTGCGACAGTCCATTCCTATTTGACTACAAAATGGTGGCACTTGGTATCAAGGTATATGAGCGATACCTAGAAGTTGTCAAAGGTTGTTACGACCTTGATAGTGTAATTAAAATTTACGACGATGAAGTAGCACCTGACTGGTATGAATACAGTATTAGAACCTCTGTTGCTAGACGCTGATTTATTACCATTATGGTTTGATTATTTTTTTTAAAATATTTTTATAATATTGAGATGATGTGGTGAGGGTGTTAGTGTGTAGCGTGACTGCATAGCGTTGTGACTGGGTCGCATGGGACTTGCGAGAGGACGCGTGGGGGTGTTAGGAGAGCGATGGGGAATTGTGCTAATATTTGTTTAGACCCAAAATTAGCCCAATTC
>Ga0206131_10006392_pt1 | contig 12067 bp, 14 predicted proteins | sample Helgoland_Spring_FD_148636 | JGI IMG/M metagenome (GOLD analysis project Ga0206131, IMG submission 148636) | Pelagic subsurface seawater microbial communities from Kabeltonne, Helgoland, North Sea - Helgoland_Spring_Bloom_20160517_1 | ecosystem: Environmental > Aquatic > Marine > Epipelagic ... | reverse complement strand
GACCATCTTTAATGGAAAAGCATTTGGTTGTTAGTCTGGGCTTCTTTTTGAATTGAATATATTCTTGATATTCTTCACTGGTATATGTGTCACCACTTTCCGTGTCACTTTCCGTATTCTCATGATTATCTGGTTGTGGCAAAATATCTTCAGGCTCTAAAGTACGATACTCCCTGGACAAATCTACTATTGTCGTAGTTGTAGTATTGCGTTCTAACGGTGGAGGATGTTCTGGTTGTGAGGAAGTAGTCGGAGTTCTAAATGTGATATTTCTTTCATCAATATCTGGTTCTGTGTCTGATTCTGTATCTGATGATACTGCCATAAGCAGAGACCGAATAGACCTTGTAAAAACTACTGGCTCTTGCTCTTCTTGCTCTTGCTCTTGTGGAAAAGTACGTTCTTCACTAGCACATTCAATATCATAAGACATAATTCGCTCTTGCTCTTGCTCTTGCTCTTGCTCTTGCTCTTGCTCTTGCTCTACAACATTGGCATCAACATGACGCAATAAACTGGCTGATTCTTGAAATATACGATTAATGTTTTCTGTTATCGACTGATAAATATCAGTACTCATTTCGTCATAGTTATCTCTAAGGGAAGAGTAGAGAATTTCAATGGTTCTCATCCTGGTGTCATACAAAAACTTTCTGTCGCGTGTGTTCATCTTTCGAGTTGTTTTGTTACATAAATAATTGTAATAAAAAATATATCGGAATTTAATTTCATTTTTTTTAAACACCATATTAAAATAATCGGAAAACAACTCTATGCTCAAAATAACGTTTTTTTCAGGTTAATATTTAGTCAGTAATAAACTCGAATATTTTAAAGTGTTTCACATACTTAGATATATTTCGTTGACTCACTGGTACTTCTGGGTATGTTCTTCTAATGGCTTCTTCAATTAATACAAGATGATGTCCATTTAATGGGGTTTCATGTATTGAATCACGTTTGACTTTTTCTACCTCATTAATTGAATTAATGTTTACTACTAATAAATATTCAATTTCATTGTCGTCTTTCATTCCAATCTTATTTACCATATCAACAAGATTCCAATCATCTGGACATTTTGCTGTTCCATAGAAATACCCTGATGATACTACGGGATTCCATCTTAATCCGCCATAATAACCACCTTTTACCATTCCTGCTTTCGCTAATACTTTTAGATTTTCTACGTTTAAACATGTTTCTTCACGAGTTTCTCTAATCGCTGCCTCCTTTAACGATTCACCTGAGTCCCAATTTCCTTGTGCACTTGTTAAATATTTTCTACCTTTAACTTGTACCAACACAACAAATGGTATACCGTTTTGTTCTACAAATGTTACACATAAAGCACCACTTATGGTATCGTCTATTATACGTGGATATGTGTTCAATGTCATTTCTGTACAATACAATGTACCATATTTTTCTGATTCGCATAATAATTGCGTATCTTTTGGCTGTTCTGTATATCCTTTAAATATTACGTGGTCAGTTTGTTTAAACATGAATCCCTTAGGCAATTTATTAGTACCATTAGATTCAACTACCCAATCACCATACGAATATTTTACCGCTTTTGCCATTGATTTTATATTTCAATTAATAATATTTATTTGTTATAATTAAAATCTAAAATTAGTTCATTTTTTTATTTTTTTTAAATAATTCACTTGTTATATTTTACATATTATGTAAATAGCATCTTATTTTATGTTTTATTTTCTTTAATTATTATAATGGAAGAATATTTAAAAAAATATAATAATTTTACAGAATCACGTGTGTATAGATTTAGATGGGGTGAGGGAGGAATAGGAGACTGTACTAAATTTTTTATGTTTTTATTATATGAATGTATTGAAAAAAACTATAAAATTTACTATTTAATAACAAATTCTCGACTTGAAAAATATTTATTATTGAAAAATAACAGTTTTTATATAACACAAAATAATCTGCATAAAATTGGTAATTATACTATTGTTACACCTGGTGATTATTATAATAGTTTCGATTATGATAAATTAATTATTCCTACATCGAATATTTTCACTTTTTCTAATATAATTATTAATAATGTTTCAAGACTTTTAAGAATTCAAATGGAATATATATCTATACATATACGGTTAGGAGACAAATTTTTAGAAACTGATAAAAGATATGTTATTTGTAAAAATGATAATAGAGGATTTAACGAAGAAAAAACAAGTAATTATATATTGAATAACAGTTATAAGAATATTATATTATTTTCTGATAATAACGCACTAAAAGTAAAATTGAAAAAAAAACATGAAAATATTATAATACTTAATTCTAAAATTGGGCATACAAGTTTTAAAAATACATCTGAACAACAAGTAATTGATACTATTACTGAATTTTATATATTAACCCAATCTAATGAAATTATTGTGAATACAGAATCTGGATTTTCTATAATGGCATCAAAATTTAATCATGTGCCACTATCTCCTATATACTAACAAATAAATGGGGATAATCTGTTATAACCCCATCTACTCCCATTTCTCTCAATTTATTAAATGTAATTGACGAATTAACTGTCCATGGTAAAACTTTTACTCCTTGTTTATGCATTTTTAAAACCAAAGATTTATCAACGAGAGAAAAGTGTGGAGATAGTATATCAGCGTCCAATATGCTTAGTTGTTGAGTATTAATCAATGATTCTAATTCATTTTGAGTTTCTACCAAAACTGAAGTAACTGGTTGGTCTGTTATGTTACGTATTTCTCTCAATAGTTCAATATCAAAGCATTGAATTGTAATATTATAAAAAAGAGGACGATATAATTGGATAGTTTCAAGTAAAATAAATGCGGCACGTTGTTTATCTGAGATACTTGTTATTTTATCCATTTTTATCTCAATATTTAAAGGATAATTATGCGTAGTAGTAGTTTCAAGCCATAAAAATATTTCATGAAGGCTTTGAATCTTAGGTTCTGATATTGATTGTAATTCTGATAATGTATGTAAATGAATCTCTTGGTACTCGCCTGTAGTTTTATTCTGAATAGTTGCGTCATGCAGTACAACTAAATGATTATCCTTTGTTAATCGTGTATCAAGTTCAAGTCCAAACACATTATTATCCATAGCAAATTGAAATGCTGGAATTCTATTTTCAGTAATACATCGAATTATTGCTCCTCTATGTCCGAAAATTGCCATGATTGGCCAATTTAATGTTTTCCATCTAAGTATGTTTTTATACAACTGGAATACAATACAATATAGTAATATACTTAAAATAATAATAATTGTACAAATATTCATAACTTTTTTCATTGTATGTTTATGTGTATTTGTTTAAATGTAAAGGTTTATAATAACTATTTAATTTATTATTTTATGTATGTAATAAAAATGAAATATTATACCATTTTATAAATTATATATAATATATAAAATGGGTAATCAAATATTTACGTCAAACCATGTCCCTCGACAAAATGATTTAGTGTCGTATAAATATATTCAAGATATCATCGAAGATAGAAAAAGTGTATTAATTAATACATTGGATGACTCAATAACCACTCAAGCATGCTTGATTTTATCATCTATTCACGCAATTGACGAAATAGATGTAATTGATAAAATTTTGTCAAACGCGGACAGCTTAGGACGAACAACAGAAACAGTTGAAATTGTGATTTATGGGAAAAATAGTACCGATATGACTACATGGGTCAAATATAATCAGTTAATCGACTATGGATTTGAAAGGGTTAAGATATACACTGGTGGAATATTTGAGTGGATGTTATTACAAGATATATATGGGGATGACCTATTTCCTACAACAGCACCAAACAGAGACATTTTAAAATTCTGTTAAAAAATATTTCATACATTTATTTTAAATTATAGTTATTTTATTTTAATTAACGATAAAAACGATAAAAACGATAAAAACGATATTATTTATTTGGAGTATTTTTGAGAATATTTTGAGAATATTTTGAAAATGAGCAACTTTTTTATAAAAAAATGGAATTGAAAATATTGTTTTTCACAAGTGCTTTTTTTACTATTTGTGTTTTTTCACTTAACAATAATTATTGACAGCTGTTTAGCTGCGGCATTTTTTCGGCATTTTTTTTCGTACAAATTGTTATGCTTTGAGAAAATAATAAATGAATTACAATTATAAAACGCTAATAGTATTGGAAATTATTGGAAGGCAATATAAATTGTAAAAAATATGAAAATTGTGTTCGAATTGTTCGAAAAAATTCGAACAAGAAAAAATGCCGACCATTTTTGACATGTTTGAAAAAATCCCATAAATATTTTTTACGTAACAAAATAAAAAGTTTTAAAAAATGAACCAAAGCTTTAACCTAAGGACGGCATTTTTTCCACCTTTTTAAGTCATTTTTCAATTTGTAAATATAAAACTCAAATATGGACATTTATAAATGTCCAATTTTAAAGATCGTAAAATAGAATTAGAAAAATACTTAAAAAACGTGCCATAATCCGTCAATATTAGTTTGACCGTTAAATTACTATTTTTTAAAAAATACAATAAACATGGAATAAAATAATATGTATACTAACCTTTTTTTATTTTTTCAATATAAACACTTATGATTATTTTTAACTATATTAACATTATACATTATGAACGAAGAACAGAAAAGAGAACTTGATAAATTAATATCTCAAAACAGCGTCGTTGACCAAACTGATATGATTAGAACTCTTAAACAAAGTATTAAAATTAGAGAAGAGATTGATACTATGATGAAAATTAAAACTGACCACGCGTTTAAGGGAGATAGTAATATTTCTATGGTAAGTCCAATGTTTAAAAAATGTCAAGAACATTGTCCCTTTTTATACAAGTACTATGCCATGCTTTTCCATAAAATTCTAAAAGACGATGTTGATATGGGTACGTTGGAAAAATTCATTGAAATTGTAGAGGAAATAGAGGATGGTAAATTGTCCCAGCATGAGGGAGCGTTTAAATTCGGTACTCTGGCTAAGTCATTGTATATTGATGATGTTCTTTCGACAGCTGATATGGTAGATTCAGACGGAAATAAACAAACATCAAGGGTAATCGCACCACCACCTGCAAGAGACATTAGTTGGGGTAAATATAAACAGTCTCGTGATAATATTACCCGTAAACTCAAGATTACAAAGGCAGCAATGGAATATACAGGACAAAAATAAATTGTAATACAATATTGTTTATAGACTACAAATAATATAAGGAGAGAAGTTATTATACATATAATAAACAGTTAAGTTATAATGACACAGATTGGAGAAGATTTATATACAACTCGATTTAAACCAAAGACGTTTGACGACTATTATTTACCTGAACCGATACATTATACGCTTAATTCTATTATGAAAATGGAAACAATTAAGCTTCTTGTTATTGGTGGAACAGCAGTTGGTAAAACATCTATTTTAAATACAATTGTGTCAAGTTATTATTCCGAAACAGATGATACAACTCTTAATTTACTTTATATAAATAATCTCAACGATTATGGTATTAATTATTATAAAACTCAAGTACAAGATTTTTGTAAATCTCGTTCTACCATTCCTGGAAAGAAGAAAATGATTGTTATCGATAATATAGATTTTATTCCCGAGCAAAGTCATCAATTATTTTGTATTTCAATCGATAAGTATGCTCATAATATTCATTTTGTTGCTTCGTGTGCAAACAGTCATAAAGTAAATGAAGGGTTTCAGTCTCGACTTATCTCTGTGAAGCTTCCTCAAATTAAACGTGATGTTTTGGGGAAATTAGCCAATAATGTTATTAATTCAGACAACTTAGATATTTCACCTGAAGCACTTGATTTTATTGTGAATATATCCGACAATAATATTAAAACGATGTTGGGATACTTGGAAAAAATAAAAATTATGAATTGTCCAATAGACCATGACATGGCCGTTGAACTATGCACGGATATACATTCTTTTATTTTTGATACATATATCGGACATTGTCGAGAAAATAATATACAAACCGCTATTCATAATATGAATGATATTTGTGACAACGGATATTCAGTGATTGATATTTTAAATAACTTTTTTTTGTATGTAAAGCATACGGAGTCATTATCTGAAGAAGAAAAATATAATATTATACCTTTAATATGTAAATTTATTATGATTTTTAATACAATACATGAGGAAGAGATTGAATTGGCGATTTTTACTCATTATATAGTTCAGATATTGATGTAACCTTTATGTTTTCCCTATCAATAATTAACTTGGTATTTGTGGTTATATCAGAACTAAAGTGTTTCTCGCAAAATGTTACTGAAATAGGCTTTAAGGAGCATGAATCATGTACGATTTTAATGTAATGTTCTGTATTTGGGAATGTGTATATGATGGGCATTATATAATCCCAGTGTTCTTGAATTCTGCGCTGACCAAGTTCATTGAGTTGTGTTACACAGTAGTCGGCAAAGTCGCTATATCCTGATGTTTCGTACTCATCATCGATGTATACATGAGGAGCTTCGTTTATGTCTTCTGCTCCAAATTTAGGAACAATAAACAGTGTGCGGATATCATCGTTGGTAAAGGTGCTCATATTGATGTAGTGTGTATATACATAATTAATGTATATACACAATCATTTTTTTGTAAGGAATTATAATCCTTTGTAATGTATTTATTTGTATTGCGTTTTAATTGTGAATATAAAATTTAGTAATAATTTATAAATTGAACAATATGAGTGATAATACAGCTATGTTGGGACTTACGAGTCTTTTAGGAATTGGTGGTGTTCTTGCGTGGATGTATGCATCACAGGAACCTGTTAAAAAGAGACGTGGGCGTGGAAGAGGTAAAAAATGGAATGTGGACAATGATGAAGATGATGAGAATGATTATGAGGATGATGAGAATGATTATGAGGACGATGATGCCGATGAGGAGGAGGATAATGATGATTATAGTGACAATGAAGAGCTTGATATTGACCCAAATGAAGGAGAAGAGATGAGTCTTGATGACCTCGATGATATTGAAGACCTTGATGACTTGTCTTCACCTAAAAAGCGTGGTAGACCTAAAAGGCGTTAAATAAATTAGATTCCAATATGGTGAATATATTACTTATTTACTTATTTATTTCTTTATTTTTAAATAAATAAAAATGAAGTTTTTCAAATACAATACAATTAAAATACAATTATTAAAATGATAACACAACAAGATATAACTCTGAGTGAAATTATTAAAACGGAAGAAAATACACAATTAATAGTTAAATTTACTGAGAAGGCTGCTTCAAAACAACTCAAAGAAATTGAAAAGGAAGCCAAGAAAATTGAAAAGGAAGCCACGAAGGCTGCTGTTAAACAAGTCAAAGAAGTTGAAAAGGAAGCCAAGAAGGCTGCTGCTAACCAACTCAAAGAAGCCAATAAAGCTGAAGAGGAAGCCAAGAAGATTGAAAAGGACGTCAATAATAAAATGGCTCGCCGAACCAGTCTATCATGTCGTGTTATATGGGCTACAACAAAACCACAAAAAATAAAAAAGAAAGATGGAATAACTATAGCCCAACAAAAAAAAGAACTTCAAGAAGCCGAAAAAAAATGGGGTAATGATATGATACAACAAACCAATAACGGTCAATGGACAACGTTATTAGGTGAGCAACTAGTATATGATGTGCTTCAATTGCGTGGAGAAAATCCCAGAAAAGTGGAACGTAAAGATGGGTTTGAACCTGACTGGGAATCTGATGAATATATTTATGAGGTAAAGACTTCTAATTGGTGGATAGATGGAACAGCAGGAGAAAAAGTATATGGAACATGGATTAAATATCAAAATATACCTGAATTATACGGAAAACCCCTGAGAATCGTCTGTGTAGCAAATCAAGAGGAAGAACTTATTAATGGAAAGACTAAATATTTCGGAGAAAATGTTACTAAAAAAACGAAACAAATATTAGATTTAGCAAGTACATGGAATATTGAATATATAAGATTCAGTGAATTAGTTTTACCTATATTACCAATTATTTAATCATTCATCATTAATAATTCTTTATGATAACTTCTTTTGCTTTTGCGTCTGGGTTTTTAGAATTAATAGACCTTTTACATAAAATAGATGTTGTATTATACTTTCCATTTGTAAAGTTTTCACGCACCAAACTTACATCAGCATTACTCAACATCATTTTTTTGTTTGTATTGGTTAAAATATGTATTAAATTAAATAAATTAGTGTGATTATCGATATTAAATCCATTTTTCGTATATCCAACAAATGAAGTATCAGTTTCAGGTGCATATGGAGGGTCAAGATATACAAAATCATTAGGTTCAACAATTGTTAGTGATGTATTAAAATCACAACATTCAAATATTACAGGCTGAATTAAATCATGTATTTCATCAAGATGGTCCCTATTTATAATTTCTGGGTTCTTATAGTGTCCATATGGAACATTAAATCCGTTGGGTCCAACCCTAAATATACCTCTAAAACATGTTTTATTTAAGAATATAAACATAGCCGAACCCAATATAGTTGTTTTATCATTGACAGATAATTTATTATATTCACTTCTTGTCCAGTAATAATAATTTTCTTTTGCTATTTTGGCTTCCTCAATATTTATTGGTTTTCTATTAATTTCTCCATTGCCACATTCATTAAATTCTATAATAATATGCTGTAGTCTATCATATAATTCTGTATGGTGAGTTTGTATATTTTTATACATATAAATCAAGGGTTCATTCAAATCGTATGTGTATATATTACCATGTATGTGTATCAATCCGCTTTTGACATAAGATAGTAAAGTTAATAAAATACTTCCGCCTCCTACAAATGCTTCACGATAATTATTTATTTCAATTGGAAATCCCACAATAAGTTTATCTATTATTTGTGTTTTTCCACCAACCCACTTTATAATAGGCTTTGGAACATGTATTTTTTTGGTAGGAACGTCTTTAACAACTTTATCATCATACATAATTTCACTGTATTTATCCATATTTAGTTATACACGCAATCAAACATATTATATTTAAATCAATTTTTATTCAGTTTACAAAATAAATAAAATCATATTGAGCAAAAATGTATTTTTATAACTGTTTATAATATAATATAATATGCCCAAGACTATGTCTAAGTCTAAGTCTAAACCTAAATTTAAAACTACATATAAAACTAAATCTAAAAATAGAAAAAATAAAAAAACTAACAAGAGGAACAATAAGCAGCGTAGAACATATAAACGAAAACATAGGGGAGATAATACCCTTTATGATAAACGTAAATGTGCCCCAAAACGACCTGGAGAATTGAATGATTACACGTGTTATACAAATGATTCACTGAATTATTTAAAGGAATTATGGAATTCTCAAAACCCAATGAACAAAATTACCGAAGATTCTCCTAAAAAAATACACCGTAAATTATCTATACTTTTAAAAAACATGTGTACTAATGAACTATGTTGGATAAAACAATTGGAGAAAAATAATCATACTGGCAGCATTAATTTATCTACCACACCTACATCTTCTTTACATTTGTCCGATAATTTCAAACCACAATACCCAAACAAGTGGCATTCGAATCCGAATGAGTGGTTGTCAAACTTGGATATAGATAAAGTGATGAGTCAATATGAAAAAGCGTATGGTTGTTTTGAGTTTATTGGCCCGACACCAATTGACTTTGATTCGCGTGATACAAGTAAAATGGATAAATGTGTATGTAATAAAATGTGTACATTTAGTTTAAAAAGTCGTCTGGACGCACATAAAACTAAAATTGGTATTATTTTTAATACAGACCCTCATTGTAAAACAGGTGAGCATTGGATTTCCTTATTTATTAATATTAAGAAACGTGAGATTTTCTTTTATGATAGTGTTGGTAATAAAATGCCAAAGGAAGTGGACTCTTTTATTAAACGAGTGTGTAAACAAGGAAAGGAATTAACTCCACCTATTCACTTTAAAGTCGATAGTAATGAAGATATTGAACATCAGCGAGGGGATACAGAATGTGGAATGTACTCTTTGTTTTTTATTATTCATATGTTGATTGATAAATTAACACCCATGTATATTAAAACCCATGTATTTACTGACGACTATATTCAAACATTTCGGAAAAAATTATTTAATTACGAGAGAATAATATAATAAATAAAATTGATTTACATATTACATAAAGAATAGTATCGCATTTATAAATACAATATGAAAACATACAAATACAGTTGCGAAACATTGTTATATTCAGGAAATATGATAGTTGAAGATCCATATGTCGATGATGACGGTTGGGTGAATGAAGAAAATATACGTTTTGAATTTGAAGATGTTGCGATAACAGAACAAAAATTAAGGAACAGTATTTTCAATAAAAATGCTGGAAAAATTAAAGGAGACATTACATTTGAAATACTTTTTCCAGAGGAAGCTGTATATAAAGTAAAATTTGATTTAATTCCTTCACAAACTATAATTAATATGATTGAAGAATTTCCAGGCCAACCAGATTTCTTTTTGGATGGATTAAGTTCACATGGTCCAGATATTGTGGCACATCCAGGTGATGACAGTTTAGAAGTTACTGTAGTGGAACAATGCCTTGGCTTCAAACCAGACAATTGCAAACAAATTTGGTCAAGATCATGTAATCCTTAAAATATTTTTGCAATAAATAAATATAAATGTAATTATTAATTAATGCCTGATTGTTAACCCAGAAATATTTACGTCTGGAATCAAATTGCCGATAATGAGGTTATGATTGTTTAATATGGAATTATTTGTATTGTCAATTGGCATCATATTAATAATGGCTGATAACCAATCGTCAGTTGAAACAAATATGGAACATGTACAAGAATTTGGGATTGTTATCGGGATTGGTCGTGAAGTGGGTACATGTGTAATTGAGAATGATAGAATAAACCCAAACATTCCCTTGGTATTATGAAATCGCATCGTATGTTTTATGAGTGGAATATACGTGTTCGGCCGTATGCTTACTTATTTTAAGGAATAATGAGAGAAATTAGTATAATAAAAATTATTTTTTAATTTATTATATAAAAATGTTTTACCCTTTTTAATGTTTTTTAGTTTTATTGGCGGTGATGCCAGAATGAATGAATATGTTCCATTCTACTTTGTCTATTTGTATCCATTTTCTTAATTTTAAAAATTTTGGATTATAGTTTACACTTAATATCATTATGATTGTATGGATTATTAAATTATCGTTTATAGTTTCAATTGTTTCATTTTTTTTAAAATTATAGATTTATTAATTTATTATTGTTCAATTTCAGCAATATCATCAAACCCCCAGTCATACCATTTGTTCATATTAGACGGATGAAACCGGTTCATCATTAACTCTTCTACAAATCCATTATCATTGTATAATGTATTTTTGATTTCTTTATAATCATATTCAAAAATATTAGGATTCATTGTCAACCCAGACCAACATACTTTATCCAAGTTTTTCTCAAGAATATGTATAGCATTAGGATTCCTTGACAACCAATACCAATCTACTTTATCCAAGTTTTTCTCAATCATATGTATAGCATTAGGATTTTTTGACAACCAATCCCATTGTACTGTATTCAAGTTTTTCTCAAGAATATGTATTGCATTAGGATTCTCTGACAACCAATACCAATTAACTTTATCCAAGTTTTTCTCAAGAATGTGTATGGCATTAGGATTACTTGACAACTCATGCCACTGTACTTTATCCAAGTTTTTCTCAAGAATATGTATAGCATTATGATTCCTTGACAATCCACACCATTCCCAATGTACTTTATCCAAGTTTTTCTCAAGAATATGTATAGCATTATGATTCCTTGACAATCCATACCAATATAATATATCTAAGTTTTTCTCAAGAATATGTATAGCATTCGGATTCATTAACAACCATCTCCAATCTATTTTATCCAAGTTTTTTTCAAGAATATGTATAGCATTAGGATTAC